>ENA-UOWE01002950-UOWE01002950.1-activated-sludge-metagenome-genome-assembly--contig:-NODE-2950-length-18033-cov-6.126377_pt1 | contig 18033 bp, 16 predicted proteins | sample MGYA00249841_ERZ761562 | MGnify/ENA primary metagenome ERZ761562 (study PRJEB28883, sample SAMN05720200) | activated sludge metagenome | isolation source: Anaerobic digester | place: Japan... | reverse complement strand
ACCACTATCAATTTATTTAATAAAACTATAACGAAATAGAATTTCCTTTTCAAAGTTAATTGTTTAATTTTGAATAAAATATTTTATAAACCAATAAACAAAAATAATTATGGCTTTTGAATTACCACAATTACCTTATGCGTATGACGCACTAGAACCTCATATTGATGCGCGCACGATGGAAATCCATCACACCAAACATCATAATGCTTACACGACCAACTTGAATGCTGCTATTGCAGGAACTGAATTGGAAGGTAAAAGCATTGAAGAAATTTTAGGAAATTTGGATTTGAAAAACGGAGCTGTTCGCAACAACGGTGGAGGTTTTTTTAACCACAATTTATTTTGGACAGTAATGTCTCCAAACGGTGGCGGATTGCCAACTGGTGAAGTTGCTGCTGCCATTGATGCTGCTTTTGGTTCATTTGATGCCTTTAAAGCTGCTTTTTCTAAAGCTGGAGCGACACAATTTGGTTCAGGATGGGCTTGGTTGTGCGTGAAAGACGGAAAACTAGAAGTTTGTGGAACTCCAAATCAAGACAACACTTTGATGCCAGGAATTGGTTGTGGCGGAACTCCAATCTTAGGAATGGATGTTTGGGAACACGCTTATTACTTGAACTACCAAAACAGAAGACCTGATTATATTGAAGCTTTCTTCAACGTAATTAACTGGGATGAAGTAGCTAAAAGATATGCTGCTGCAAAATAGTCTCTTTTAGAAAATAGAATAAAGAACATAGAGAATAGACGGATAGACGAAAAGTTTATTCGTCTATTTTTTTTATTCATAACTTTAATCCTAATGTTGGTGATGAAAAGCTTTTTTGTTGAAAACCAACAAAATTCCGACCCCGATAGAAATAGCGGCATCGGCAACATTGAAAATGGCATTGAAGAATTTAAAATGTTGACCGCCCAAAACTGGCAACCATTCGGGCCAATTTCCTTCGAATAATGGAAAGTACAACATATCGACCACTTTGCCATGAAACCAAGTTCCATATGGTTTTTCAGAAAATATAGTAGCTAAATGACCGTAGCTATCGTCGAAAATCACGCCATAAAAAACAGAGTCGATGATGTTGCCAAAAGCTCCAGCAAGAATTAAAGAAATGGCCACAATCAAATAGTTGGAACTGTGTTTTCTTTCGACAGAATCCCATAGCCAATAGCCAATTCCCGTTACGGCAACTAAACGAAAAACGGTAAGGAATAATTTTCCGTAAATTCCTGGAATAACGGTTCCCCAAGCCATTCCTTCATTTTCTATCAATAGAATTTTGAACCAACTGGTAACGTCAATTTGACCACTTTCGCCATAGACAAAATTGGTTTTAATATATATTTTAGAAAATTGGTCAACCAGTAGGATGATAAAAACTATCAGATAAGCTTTTCGTAAAGACATTTTGTAAATTTTAATGGCGCAAAAATAGGTAAATTCTAAAAATTAAATTCCAAATTCCAATAATTTATAAATCATTGTTGGAATTTGGAATTTTCATATTGAATTTTTGAATTGCTTATCGTTGCAAATTTTTTGCTTCGATGCTCATTGTTGCGTGAGGAACAATCAACAATCGTTCTTTGCTGATTAATTTGCCTGTTACTTTACAAGTTCCATAAGTTTTGTTTTCTACACGGAAAAGTGCATTTTTCAAGTCACGGATAAACTTCTCTTGACGAATTGCCAACTGCGAGTTTGCTTCTTTAGACATGGTTTCGCTTCCTTCTTCAAATGCTTTGAATGTTGGCGAAGTATCGTCGGTTCCGTTATTTAAATCGTTCATATAAGCACTTTTTATCAAATCTAAATCTGCTTGTGCTTTTTGTATTTTTTTAATAATAAGCTCTTTAAACTCAGCTAAATCTGCGTCTGAGTATCTTGCAATTTCATCTATCATCTTCTAATTATTTTGTAATTGATATTTTGGTTTTTATGTCGTCGAATTCTATTTCTATTCCGTTGTTTATGGTGTCTTCAAAAACTAATACTTCTGTTAATGTTTCTGATTTTATATAAACTTCATTTGCCATTACGGCGTTTTCTAATTCGGCATTTTTTTGCAAATGTACTTTAATTTTGTCAGTAACCTCAAAACCAGAATCTTTTCTGATGTTCTGAATCCTGTTGACCAATTCTCTGGCAATTCCTTCTTCTTTCAATTCTGGAGAGATTGTGATGTCAAGCGCAACGGTTATTCCGTTTGAGTTGGCAACCAACCAACCCTCAATATCTTGCGAAGAAATCTCCACTTCTTCTTGCGATAAAGTTATACTATTTCCCGAAATAACAATATCTATGCTTCCTTGCTTGTCTAATTGACTGATTTGCACTTGCGAAAATGACTGTATCTCTTTGGCAATCAATCCCATATCTTTTCCAAATCGGGGTCCTAACGCCTTGAAATTCGGTTTAATTTGCTTGACCAAAATTCCCGAAGCATCGTCCAAAAGTGTAACTTCTTTTACGTTAACTTCCGCTTTAATCAGGTCGGAAACGGCTTCAATTTCGGCACGCTGATTCTCGTCAAGTACTGGTATCATTACCTTTTGCAACGGTTGACGCACCTTAATCATTTCCTTTTTTCGAAGCGATAAAACTAGTGAAGAAATCGTCTGTGCTTTCTGCATTTTGCTCTCCAACGATTTATCAACAAAGTTTTCAACGAATTTTGGAAATTCGGCCAAATGTACAGAGTCGAATTTTTCTGATTGTGTTGCCTGTGTTAAGTCTTTGTAAAGTTTGTCCATATAGAACGGAGCGATTGGCGCACCCAATTTACTAATGGCTAACAAACAAGTATATAACGTTTGGTAAGCCGCAATTTTATCTTGTGCATAATCACCTTTCCAAAAACGACGACGACACAAACGAACGTACCAGTTACTCAAGTTTTCCTGTACAAATTCCGAAATAGCACGAGCCGCTTTCGTTGGTTCGTAATCAGCATAAGCTTCGTCCACCACTTTCACCAAAGTATTCAATTCCGAAATAATCCATCTATCGATTTCCGGTCTTTCGTTCATCGGAACATCGGCTTCGGCATATGTGAAATTGTCGATATTGGCATACAACGCAAAGAAAGAATAAGTGTTGTATAAAGTTCCAAAAAACTTACGACGAACCTCGGCAATTCCTTCAATGTCAAATTTCAAATTGTCCCAAGGATTCGCATTCGAAATCATATACCAGCGTGTGGCATCTGGGCCGTATTCTGCAATTGTTTCAAAAGGATCGGTAGCGTTTCCTAAACGTTTGGACATTTTATGTCCGTTTTTGTCCAAAACCAATCCGTTAGAAACTACGTTTTTATACGAAGGCTTATCGAAAACCAAAGTCGCAATGGCGTGCAGGGTATAAAACCAACCACGAGTTTGATCCACTCCTTCGGCAATGAAATCGGCAGGAAAATCTTTGTTACCGTCGATTTTGTCTTTGTTTTCAAAAGGATAATGCCATTGTGCATACGGCATTGAACCCGAGTCAAACCAAACGTCAATCAAATCGGATTCGCGTTTCATTGGTTTTCCAGAAGCAGAAACCAAGGTGATTTCATCAACCACATTTTTGTGCAAGTCAATCAAATCATAATTTGCTTCGTCCATATTTCCAATTTCAAAACCTTTGAAAGGGTTTTCTTTTTGGAAACCTGCTTCGATAGATTTTTCTATTTCGTTGTATAATTCTTCAACAGAACCGATTAATATTTCTTCTGTTCCTTCTTCGTTTCTCCAAATTGGCAATGGAATTCCCCAAAAACGAGAGCGTGACAAGTTCCAGTCGTTGGCGTTTTTCAACCAATTCCCGAAACGTCCTTCCCCGGTTGCTTTTGGTTTCCAGTTGATGGTTTCGTTCAATTCGAACATTCTGTCTCTCACTTCCGTGATTTTGATAAACCAAGAATCCAGCGGATAATATAAAATTGGCGTGTCAGTTCTCCAGCAATGTGGGTAACTGTGCACGTATTTCTCTACTTTGAACGCCTTGTTTTCTTCTTTTAACTGAATGGCAATTTCCACATCGGCAGAACGTTCCGGTGCTTCGCCTTCGTTATAATATTCATTTTTAACGTATTTACCCGAATAATTTCCTAAACCGTCAATGAATTTTCCTTGCAAATTTACCAATGGAACCGGGTTTCCGTTTTCGTCTAAAACCAACATTGGTGGAACTTCGGGAGTAGCTTCTTTGGCTACTTTAGCATCATCAGCACCAAATGTTGGAGCGGTGTGCACAATTCCTGTTCCGTCTTCGGTAGTCACAAAATCCCCTGAAATTACTCGGAAAGCGTTTTCTGGATTTTGATATGGTAAAGCCAATGGCATCAATTGTTCGTAACGAATTCCTACTAAATCGGCTCCTTTGCATTCTGTCAGGATTTGGTATGGGATTTTCTTGTCTCCTTCCTTGAAATTTTCAAAATCAGCAGCTTCGGTACTTGGGAAAAATCCTTTTGAAAATTGTTTTCCAACCAGGTTTTTAGCCAGAATTACTTTGACAGGTCGGAAAGTATATTGATTGAAAGTTTCAACCAACACATAATCAATTTTTGGACCAACGGTCAAAGCCGTGTTTGATGGCAAAGTCCAAGGCGTTGTCGTCCAAGCCAAGATGTGAATATCTCCAAATCCTTGCAGAAATGAAGGTAAAGTTTCGTTTAATGCTTTGAATTGGGCAACTATCGTCGTATCCGTTACATCACGGTAACTTCCCGGCTGGTTCACTTCGTGCGAAGACAATCCTGTTCCAGCTTTTGGAGAATACGGCTGAATAGTATAACCCTTGTACATCAAATCCTTGTTGTAGATTTGTTTCAAAATCCACCAAACAGTTTCCATATACTTGGATTTGTAAGTCACATACGGATCTTCCATATCGACCCAATAACCCATTTTTTCGGTCAAATCGTTCCACACATCAGTGTAACGCATTACTGTTTTTTTACAGGCTTCGTTGTATTCGGCTACGGAAATGGTTTTCCCAATATCTTCCTTAGTAATTCCCAAAGAAGCTTCGGTACCTAATTCTACAGGCAAACCGTGGGTATCCCAGCCCGCTTTACGCTTCACTTGGAATCCTTTTTGAGTTTTATAACGGCAAAAAATATCTTTAATCGCACGTGCCATCACGTGGTGAATTCCCGGCAGTCCATTGGCCGAAGGTGGTCCTTCAAAAAACACGAATGGGGTGTTGCCTTCGCGAGTGGTTACACTCTTCTCGAATATGTTTTCTTTTTTCCAAAAATCAAGTACTTCCGATGCCGCTGTAGGCAGGTTAAGTCCTTTGTATTCAGTAAATTTTGTGCTCATTTTATCCTTTTCTTTAATCGCGGTGCGAAAGTAAGAAATAGTTATGAATTATGAGTTATGAGTTATGAGTTTTTGTGGTTGAATTTTTCAAGAAAAAACTGCCGACAAAACCTCCAAAGATTTTGGTTTTCGGAAACCGCCGAGATGAAAAGTGTAATAATCGATCAGTGTTTTTAAAAGGATTTGTCTTTCGATAACGTGGAAGATTTTCTGGTCGTTGTCGAATTTCAAAGCAATGAGTTTTTTGAAAAGATTGGTTTCGTGTTCCGTGAGTGAACCCAGACCGTGAAATGGCGTAAAAACACCTTCGTTGGCATCGAAAAAAGGAAAATCCATTTCGGAAATATCAGGATAAAAACCTAGATATTTGGTTATTTCGAGCATTAGAATCAGGTGAAAATTGGCAATTTGGTTGTGATTGTCGAGCCAATGCAAAGCGGTTTCCAAGAAAGTAAAAAGTTGTTCGTTTTTCTCTTCTTCGTGAATGGAATGGTGCAGAATTTCGGAAATGAACATCACGATGGTGCTCTTGAAAATATCCGAATGAATGGTTTGAAATGGAGTGGCAATCTTGATTTCCTTGAAGTTTTCCAATGTTCCCTTATTTTTATGGACGGCTTCAATTTCGAGAATGGTCAGCGGTTGGAAATAGGCAATTTTCTGGTTTGATTTTCGGGAAGAAAAAGCGTCGCGAACAAAATAGGTTTTTAAACCGTGTGATTGCGTAAAGCATTTCACAATCAAGCTTTTCTCTTGGTATTTGAGAGAAGAAAGAACGATGGCTTTGGTTTTGACTAACACTTTGAAGCTTTTTGATTTAGAGACTTCGATTTATATTGCATTCCCAAAACGGCAAAAACGATCACTATTCCTTGAAAAGGCATCATATATCGGGAACAATTCACGGGACCCGAAACCAATATATAATAAGCAAATAATACAATTAAATAATACATATTTAAGGTCAATTTATTAAATATTAGACACTTAATAACATAAAACCATTTCATACAATTTATCAAAAAAATTGGAATTAATAGTAAATAAACAAATGCTACTTTATTTTTAAATAGTGACCAAATAGATTTGTCGCTATTTAAGACTTCCAAAAATCCTTGTCTGCCATTTTCCTTTTCAAAAAAGGTAATTAAATCATATCTTCCTGGGTCAAATATGCCTCTGACAGCCGTATAGAAATGGTAAAAGGAATATCGAAACAAGTTTTTCTTTATTTCATTGGTTGCCATTTGCTTGAGGTAAATATTCTGTTCTGCAAAATTCTTTCCAACGTATCTATTATCTTTATACACTGAATCCAACCACAAATCAGCTTTTTCTTTGGACTGGGTTGAAGATTTAAAATAATATAGATTATAGTCTATTAAATTTTTATTTTCTATAGACGAAAAATGTCTGTAACCTGTTAGATTTTCATTGTGATTTAAATAGAATTGCAAACAAATTATTGGCAAAAATAACCAAAAACTAAAAACTTTATTTTTCAACATATACACTAAGAAGAATATAGAATTGATGTAAATAAAAGGGTAAAAAATGGGCTTTGTAAAGGCTAATAAAACAGTAATTATTTGGATATAAGCAAAGTTGTTTTTGGTCCATTTTTGCAAAAGCAACCAAAAAAGCAATGTAAGAAACAACATCACCAACCACTCTGACATTAGAACATGAGTATAGATAAAAATTGAGGGTGTAAACAAAAATAGAACTAATAGATTATTAGCTATTTGAACCTTATAATGCTTCAATATTTTAAACAGTACAAAGACATTAAAAAGACCGAAAACTGTTTGAAGAACAACTATAAAAAAGGGCTTAAAATTAACGAAAAGAGACAAGAAAAAAGGATAAACAAAAGGTCTTCTTGTGATTAATTCTGGATTGTTTGAATGATTAAAGTAAGTGAAATTTCTAATTGTTTTTGCTACTTCAAAATATTCATCGGAATCTGTCAAAAAATAAATAGTAGAAACCATTCTTGCCATCAAAAAAACAAAATACATAACGGCAATTATTAGAAATATTTTTTTTTCTGATTTAGTAAAATCTTTCATTTCAAATAGCATTGTTCTTATTTTTGTTCGTGATATTCTTCTTCGGTATTAATAGACCAAATGTTAGATTTATCGGTATTGTTGTTGATTATATTTTGAACGGCTTGCATTGCAGTAAGCATCGAATGGTCTTGATTGTTATATTTATGCATTCCATTTCTTCCTACCAAGAAAAGATTTTCAATAGTATCTGTAAAGTTTCTTATTTCATTAAAATCTGAATAACTCCCAAAATAGGCCGGATAGGTTTTTGGAACTTTAATCACTTTGGCATCTAATACATTTTCACCCGAATTTACAAACCCCAATTGTATCATTTCGTCAGTAGCTAATTGTACCATTTCGCTTTCAGAAAAGTGCCAAATAGGATCGGTTTGGTTGCAAAAATATTCTAAACCAACCCAGGTTTTATCAGCATCATTAACCATAAATGGACTCCAATTATTAAATACCTGAAGTCGTCCCACTTTTACATATGATTCCTGAATATAAATCCAATTATCCTCTAATTGAAAATTGACATTGTTTAAAAGCAAACCAACAGTGACAAAATCTCTATAGATTAAGCCTTTTGCCACTTCTTTTACTTTCATCGGAACTTCACAACTAAACCCTTTTATTAATTCTTGTATAGGCATAGTAGAAAAGCAGTAATCACAAGCTATTGTTTCTATTTCTTTTGTTAAACTATTTTCTATAACAACGCTATTAACCTTGTTGTTTTCAATATTTATTGCAATTACCTTTGTATTTTGCTTTAAAATCGCACCCTCTTTTTTAACTTTTTCAGCAACGGTTTCCCACATTTGACCTGGACCAAATTTTGGATACAAAAAATATTCAATCAAAGAAGTTTCAGTGCTTTTTTGCCTAATATCTTTTTTGTTATTTCTAAAAATACTTGTAACTGCATTGGTTAGAGTTTTAGTAACAGACAAACCTTTTATTCGTTGTGCGCCCCATTCTGAACTAATTTCAGTACAAGAAACCCCCCAAACTTTTTCGGTATAGTCCTTGAAAAACGTTTTGTACAAGCGGCTTCCAAACCTATTAATAAAAAAATGCTCTAGTGTTGTTTGTTTTTTAATGGGAAACAACACCGCTTTAGTATAACTTATACCTATTAAAAAAGTATTAAATAAGCCCAGACTTAAAATGGTTTGAAAGGACAAACTAATTGGATATTCGAAAAATTTCTTGTTGAAAAAAATTCTAGATTTTCGTTTTCTAACTAATAAAATATTGTCATCCTTGTCGGAAATGTTTTTGCCATCAATTTCAATATTTTTTTTATCATTTTGATATGAAATGCTAATTGAACTTTCATCTGAACAAATAGGTAGAATTTCTTGCCACCAGTTCATAACAATTTCTGATTTTGAAAAAAACCGATGTCCTCCAATGTCAATTCTGTTGCCATTATGATTTTCAGTTCTAGAAATTCCTCCCCAAAATTCACTCATTTCAATAACTATTGGCAAAACCTTGGAATGTTTTATAAGTTCGTATGCAGCGGTTAATCCTGCTGGACCACCCCCGATTATTAGCGCTTTTTGGTTTACTCTATTTGACATTTATCATCTTACAATCATTACTTTTTTGACTTTCGTTTCAATCCCATCTTGTGCCGAAATAAAAATCATATACACTCCTGAAGCTACTTTGTGTTTTCCAAAAGCAGTAGTATCCCATTCTATTGTTCCCCCTTCGGAAGTAGTTTCATAAACCAAATTCCCTTCGATATCGGTAATTTTTACGGTGGCTTTGTTTAATAATCCTGATATTTTTACCGTTCCCTCATATTCTGGGCGAACAGGATTTGGATATACGAACACATTATTTAAATCTTCGTTTGCACCTGTAGCAGTTCCTTTAAAAGATATCATTCCCTTGGTTGTGGCTATAAAAACTTCCCCAGTTACACTATTAATATCAATATCATTAATGGTATTACTGGGCAATGGCGAATTGGTTTCTGTAAAATGATACTTTGTTTCCTGACCATTTGAAGAAACTAAAAACACACCCGAATCAACAGTTCCAATCCATTTATTATTAGCACCATCAACAACGATATCTGTAATAAATTGTTCATACATCAATTCTTGAGCAAGACCATCTTCGAGAATAATGATGGGTTTTGTCGTTAATTGATTTTCCGATGAAAAACTTCCAACGTTTGACAACACCCTCAATCCTTTTGTGGTTCCAATCCAGAGCTGATTATTATTGTCTGCTGCAGCAACTCTTACATTGGCATCCGGCAAATTTCCTGTATCAGCTCCAATAGTGATTTTTTTGAAAACATTATTTTTTTCATTAAATCCTATTAGACCATCTCTATCTGTTGCAATCCATTTTGTGCCATTTTTATCGATAGACAATCTAGCAAAATTAGTATTAGAACTGGCTAGTAAAATTTTATCTAAAGAATAACTTTGCCATTTTCCGCTTGTGTCTAATGTTTTTAATCCATTTTTTATTAAACTATTAGTAACCCAAAGAATTCCGTTTTTATCAAATGCAGCTCCATTTATTCTAATATCAATATAACTCGGATTGGGCGGTGCTAATATTAGCGACTCTAATCCGCTATTGGATTGATCATATAAAATTTTTGGAACATCATCTACAATTTTGAGTAATCCCGAAAAAAAAGAACTGGCATATACTTCTTTTTCATTACTAGGATTAACGGTAATTCTGGATATGGATTTTGCTCCAAATACTTTATCATAAGGAATACTTAACCAGCCTGTTTCGCTAAACTTGCTAATTCCATAAGTATCCAATGGATAAGGATTATAAAAAAGATTATAATCTCCATAAACAGCCCAAAGTGAAGTTGTTGTTGCTTGGATTGCAAAAATATTATTACGACTTGGCCCTGAGGGCATTGTATTTTCTATAGCCGAAGACACTGAAATTGTTGTACTGTACATTCCGTTTTCATTGGTTCCAATATATAGTGTGTCGTCAATATTTGTTGCACAAGTAAAACTTACAGTTGTTCCTACAATTTGACTGCTAGTAATTTGACGAACAACTCCCATTTGCTTATTATAAACAGAAACAGTCGTTGGTGTAGTTATCATCAAATAATTATCCGTAGCCCTCATATCGACAGCGGCTTGAGAAAGTTGAAATAATCCGTTAAAGAAATTTGTTGCCGAATCGTATTTCTGAACATTTCCAGAAGCATTAATAGCTATAAGTTGGGTGTCGAAAGCTTCAACACTAGACCAACTTCCTGATGCAATTAAACTCCACTGATTGAAATCTACTAAGTTTTTATTCGTACTATCGGCTTTTCTAATGCCATCAATTGTGGCAGCATATATAAATCCATTAAAAACTGTGGTTTGTTTTACACTTATTTCGGAGCCATTATTACCAATAAAATAGGTATCACCAAAAAGCATAGTTGCTAAATTGAATTGTACGATTCCAAAATCGCAGGAAACATAAACAATCCCATTGTATTCCATAAAATGGTTAATCTTTTTTAAGTTTGCTGGAAGTTGTTTACTGATAATATCCACAATGTTTAGCATACTTCCATCGGCTTCATTGATTACTATCATAAGCCCATTTTCATATCCCACAAGAGTTTTATTGGCAGTAGAACTATGCAATAAAGAAGTTATCGTTTGCCCCGAAAGTCCATCAATAGTATTGGTTGTTTTTAATTGACCTGTACTTGTGTTTTTTGAAAACAAGGCGTTTTCTGAAGCAGCAAAAAGGGTGGTCGAAGATTGAGACACATCCTTAATGTCATTATAAGAAAAATAGCCTTGCCACACCATGTTGTTTTGGGCAAAACTAATTTGCAAAAAAAGCAAAAACACAAAATATAGAAATCTGTTTTTCATTATTTGAAGAATATTTCGTTCACAAATATAATACAAACGAAAGTATTAGGATTTTGTTACCCACAAAAAAAAGCCTTTCATCAAATCTTGAATTTTCAAGTTGAAGAAAGGCTATTAATAAGTCAAATTTAAAATCTAAACGATACCCTGAGCAAGCATAGCATCGGCAACTTTAACAAATCCTGCAATATTGGCTCCTGTTACATAATCTACATATCCAGTTTCATCGGTTCCATATTTTTTACATTGATTGTGAATTCCAACCATAATCTCTTTTAGTCTATTATCTACTTCTTCGCTTGACCAGTTCAAACGAATCGAGTTTTGAGTCATCTCTAAACCAGAAGCTGCCACTCCTCCAGCATTAGCGGCTTTCCCGGGAGCAAAAAGAATTTTTTTACCTAACAAATATTTGATAGCATCTAATGTACAAGGCATATTAGCGGCTTCGGTAACACAAATTACTCCATTTTCAACTAGTTTTATGGCGTCTTCTTCATTCAATTCGTTTTGAGTAGCACACGGAATGGCGATATCGGCTTTTACTTCCCAAACTCGTTTTCCTTTGTGAAAAACGGCATTTGGATATTTTTCTACATACATTTCGGCTCTATTAGTTCCGCTATCTCTCATCTCAAGCATATAATCAATTTTTTCGCCCGAAATTCCGTCTGCATCATATATGTAGCCATCTGGTCCCGAAATGGTCAAAAGTTTTCCTCCTAATTCATTTATTTTCAAAGCTACTCCCCAAGCCACATTACCAAATCCAGAAATAACAAAAGTTTTTCCTTTTATTTCTTGCCCGATGGTATGAAGCATTTGTTCTGTAAAATAAACCACGCCATATCCTGTTGCTTCTGGTCGAATCAGTGAACCGCCATAAGCGAGCCCTTTTCCAGTTAAAACTCCTGTAAATTCATTTCTAATGCGTTTGTACTGACCAAACAAATAGCCAATTTCTCTTGCTCCTACACCAATATCTCCAGCAGGAACATCAATTTCTGGTCCAATATGACGACACAATTCGGTCATAAAAGATTGACAAAAACGCATTATTTCGCCATCAGATTTGCCTTGAGGATCAAAATCCGAACCTCCTTTTCCGCCTCCCATTGGAAGTGTTGTTAAACTATTTTTGAATACTTGTTCGAAAGCAAGAAATTTAAGCACCGATAAATTAACTGAATTGTGAAAACGAATTCCTCCTTTATAAGGTCCAATAGCTGAATTCATCTGAATTCTAAACCCTCTATTGACTTTAATTTCTCCTGTATCATCAACCCAAACTACTCGAAAAGTTATTGTTCTTTCGGGTTCGGTAATTCTAAGAAGAATATGTTTACCATCATATTTTCGTTTCGAAGCTATAAAAGGAATTACTGTTTCAGCAAATTCTCTAACGGCTTGAATAAATTCAGGCTCATTTGGATTTTTGGCCTCAACTTGAGCCATAAAATTATTGATTTTTTCTTCCATATTGAAATAAATTAGTGTATCAAATTTACTATTAATCGTTTACTTAACCAAAACTTTCTGTTTTTTAAGAAAACGTTTTCGTAAGTCTTGCAAATATACAGTATATGAGAATATTTGTATCCAAATTTAATGATTCTTAACACATTGCGAATGCTTTTTATGTATGTTGGAATGATTTTATTCAAAACCAAAACTATTGATGACAAAACACAAAAATTTGTGTAGTTTATTTATATAATTTTTCTATTGTTTATCGTTTTATCATATTTACATAGAAAACATAAGGATTGATTGATGTTTTTATATATTTGTAAAAAAGTAATTCATTTAGAATGATTCAAAAATTCATTGCATTTTTCTGTCTTTTCCTCTTCGGATTTTCAAATGTAGCGATTGCACAATTTGGATTTTCACACGAAATTGGAGTAATTGCTGGTCCTGTAGCCTTTCAATCTGACTATGGAGAAAGACACGATTTATCAACAAATGCTGGTAATTCAGGATTTGGAATTGGTTTAATTCATTATATGAATTTCTCTTACACAGCAGAATGTAATTGTTATACTCCTGAAACTTATTTTAATGACCATTTCAAATTAAGAAGCGAATTGTCATATAACAAAACAAAATTAAATCATTTCGGACAATGGGTTGAAGGCAAACCCTCATTGGGCAAAGAACAATTAAAAGCAATGAGCGGAAGTACAGCTGTTACCAACGTCGGTATGCAATTGGAATTTTTCCCTTTAAGTATTCGCGATTTTACAGAAACCATTGGAAGTTTTGGTCCTTTTATTAGCCTTGGAGGACAATACAGTTTTTATAATACAAAAGCTTTGTCATCAATGGGACCATTGGGAACTCCTTTGACCACTTTTCCTAAATATTTAACGCCAACCGATGACCGCTCTTATGGTTTTTCTACTGAATCTAGTTCAGTTTGGTCGGTAGTTTCAAGTGTGGGAACTCGTTACAAACTTTCTCCATTATCTGATTTGATGGTCGATTTAAGATTGCAATATTATTTTTCGGATTGGGTAGATGGATTAAAACCTAATCCTGACCTTTATAAAGAAAACAAAGCCAACGACTGGCTGGTTTGGTTCAATGTGGGTTACATTTATTACTTACAATAGTCAAAATTAAGACAATATAAAAAAATCCCAATTTTTCAACTATTTCAAAATTGGGATTTTTTTATACTTCAAAATAGTTTAAACCAACTTTCGAATACTCATCAAAATCCCTATGTGAAGTCCTTCGTGAAAATTATTGAAATTCAATGCATCTTGAACGCTATTCAAAACAAAACCTGTTGAAGTTGGATACTCTGTATAGTTTTTGAAAATTCCATTGGCGTAATCTTCCTTTGTTTTTTCGATGGTTGAGAACAACAAAGACTTGATTTCATCTACTTCGTCTTGAGTTGCTGCTTGTTCTGGTTTGGTTCCTTTTTTGTATTTTTCTACCAATTCATCCGAAACCATTATTGGCAATCCTGAAAGTTTATAAACCAAAAGTTGTTGTGTCACAATAACGTGGGCAATATTCCAAATCAAATTATTACCAAATCCTTCAGGAATTTTATTGAGTTGTTCCAATGTGTGTTTTTCTAAAATTTTAGAAATCATATTTCGGCTAGTTGTATTCACGTTGAATGCTGAAGTCATTTTTTTCGATTTTATTGTTTTTCAAATTTTCGATAAAAATAATCATTTTCCGTTGTAAATGGATTTTCTTTGCATAAAGAAATTGTACCTACCGTTATGAACAAAATATACTACCTCGCTTCCTGCGATACTTGTCGAAAAATCATCAAATCCTTGCCACAAAATCATAATTTGACCTTTCACGACATCAAACAAGACCCCATTACGATTGAAGAATTGGAGAAAATGCACCAACTTTCGGGAAGTTACGAAGCACTTTTTAGCAAAAAAGCACAACTCTACAAATCGATGGATTTGAAAAACAAATCCTTGACCGAAGCCGATTTCAAAAAATACATTCTGGAACATTACACTTTTTTGAGTCGCCCCGTTTTTATTATTGACAGCAAAATATTCATTGGCAACAGTCAACAAAATATTCTTCAAGTAATGAAAGCGTTATCGAATGTCTAAAAAAACCCTTGCCCTCATTACCGCCACCATCGTTTCCATTATTTATGGAATGACCTTCACAATTGCCAAAGACGTGATGCCCCAATATGTCGATGCATACGGGTTTATCATAATGCGGGTGGGTGGAGCCAGCATTTTGTTTTGGTTGGCTTGGTTTTTTAGCAGGAAATCCTCAGCAATTCGAGAAGAGCAAATAGACCCAAAAGATTACCCAAGAATTATTGCTGCAGCTTTTTTTTGGCGTAGCACTGAATATGCTGTCTTTCTTCAAAGGATTGAGTTTGACTTCGCCCATTTCGGCTTCGGTACTAATGGTTTCAACACCTATTATTGTACTCGTACTTTCGGCCATTATTCTCAAGGAACGAATGCAAAAACGAATGGTTTTTGGAATTGTTTTAGGACTCATCGGCACTGTTTTTCTGATACTTTACGGAAAATCTTCGGGAAATGCCACCAATCCAACCTTGGGGAATTTTCTAGTTTTCATCAATGCAAGTTCCTACGGATTGTACTTGGTTCTTGTCAAAAAATTGATGCAAAAATACAATCCCTTCAACTTTGCCAAATGGATTTATCTAATTGGTTTTATAATGGTTTTACCTTTTGGTTGGAACGAATTCGATGCCGTAAATTGGACTTCGATGCCAATGGATATTTATTTAAAAATAGGTTTTGTGGTGGTGTTTTCGACCTTCGGAACTTATCTGTTGAATTTGCTTTCGATGCGAGAATTAAAACCCACCACCATCGCCGTTTTTGTTTACTTACAACCCTTGTTCGCTACCATTTTTGCCATTAGTTTAGGAAAAGACGAACTGACTTTGGTCAAAATCGTTTCGGCTATTTTAATATTTGCAGGTGTGTATTTGGTAACGCAAAAAAAGTGATTAGCCATTAGTAATTAGTAAATAGCTTTTTGTAGCAACTAATCACTAATTACTAATTACTCTGAACTTTTCTTATCTTTGAACTCTTTTAGAAAAATATATGATACAATCAATGACTGGATTTGGTAAAGCAAGCTTGCAATTGCCAACCAAAAAAATAACAGTAGAAGTAAAATCCCTGAACAGCAAAGGCTTAGATTTAAGCGTGAGAATGCCTTCGTCTTACCGCGAAATGGAACTGGGTTTACGCAACCAAATCGCCTTGAAACTCGAAAGAGGAAAAGTGGATTTCTCGATTTTTATCGAAAGTACCGCCGAGCAAACTTCCACGAAAGTGAACGTGCCCATCGTGAAAGCCTACATTTCTCAATTGCGGGAAGTATATCCTGATGCCGATGAAACTGAATTGATGAAAATGGCCGTAAGAATGCCCGATACATTAAAAACCGAAAGAGAAGAAATTGACGAAAACGACTGGATTGAAATTCAAAAAGTAATTGCGGAAGCTTTGGATTATATCACCAATTTCCGAAAAGACGAAGGTGCTTCTTTGGAGAAAGAATTCCAGTTACGCATTGGAAACATCCGTCAATATATGAACGATGCCTTGGCTCTTGATCCAGAACGAGTTCAGGCGATAAAAGACCGTTTGCAAACTGCTATTTCTGAATTAAAAGTCAATGTGGACGAAAACCGTTTCGAACAAGAATTGATTTATTATCTTGAAAAACTGGACATCACCGAAGAAAAAGTACGTTTGACCAATCACTTGGATTATTTTCTAGAAACCATCAACGGAACCGAAGCTAATGGTAGAAAACTAGGTTTCATCACCCAAGAAATGGGTCGTGAAATCAACACAATGGGTTCTAAATCGAATCACGCCCAAATGCAAAAACTGGTCGTGATGATGAAGGATGAATTGGAGAAAATTAAGGAACAGGTTTTGAATGTGTTGTAAACACAATTAATTGATACCGTAAAGACGCGATTAATCGCGTCTCTACCAAAAACAATATAAATGAAAAAAGGAAAATTAATAGTATTCTCAGCACCTTCGGGTTCAGGGAAAACCACCATCGTTAGGCATTTATTAAAGCAAGAAGACTTGAATTTGGAGTTTTCGATTTCGGCGGCAACGCGTGAAGCTCGTGGCGAAGAAGTAAGCGGAAAAGATTATTACTTTATGTCGTTAAAAGATTTTAAAACCCACATCAAAAACGAAGATTTTGTGGAATGGGAAGAAGTCTATAGAGATAATTTTTACGGAACGCTAAAAAGCGAAGTCGAACGCATTTGGGCACAAGGAAAAAACGTGATTTTCGACATTGACGTTGCCGGAGGGTTGCGCATCAAGCATAAATTCCCTGAAGAAACCTTGGCTGTTTTCGTGAAACCACCAAGCGTGGACGAACTCAAAAGAAGACTCAAGGAACGTTCTACAGAAAGTGAAGAAAAAATCAATATGCGTATTGCCAAAGCCCACGTCGAATTGGCGACAGCACCACAATTTGATGTTGTGATTAAAAACTATGATTTGGAAATTGCTTTAGAAGAAGCACATCAATTGGTGAAGGATTTTATAAAATAAGGCATTAGGTTTTAGGTATTGGGTATTAGTAAAATCCAAAACCCAAAACCTAAAACCTAAAACCTAAATTATGAAAATCGGTCTCTATTTCGGAACATTCAATCCCATCCATATTGGGCACTTGATTATTGCCAACCACTTTGCTGAATATTCGGGTTTGGATCAAATTTGGATGGTCGTAACCCCGCACAATCCGTTGAAAAACAAGCAAACTTTATTGGATGATTACCAACGACTGCAATTGGTTTTTTTGGCCACCGAAGATTATCCAAAAATCAAGCCTTCGGATATCGAATTCAAATTGTCGCAACCGAATTATACCGTGAATACTTTGGCGCATTTGCAGGACAAATATCCGGAACACGAATTTTCGTTGATTATGGGCGAAGACAACTTGAAGTCATTGCACAAATGGAAAAACCAAGAAGTTATTTTGCAAAATTACGAGATTTATGTCTATCCTCGCATTTCATCGGAACTTGAAAATTCGGTTTATAAAAACAATCCAAAGGTTCATATTATTGATGCTCCCATTGTAGAAATCTCTTCGACATTTATTCGCGAAAACATCAAAAACAAGAAGAATGTTCGACCACTATTACCTGAAAAAGTTTGGGAATACATCGACCACAATAATCTATACAAAAAGTAGAATTGAAGAAAATCTATTCAATTAATAAATAGTAA
>ENA-UOWE01002945-UOWE01002945.1-activated-sludge-metagenome-genome-assembly--contig:-NODE-2945-length-18057-cov-4.759416_pt1 | contig 18057 bp, 11 predicted proteins | sample MGYA00249841_ERZ761562 | MGnify/ENA primary metagenome ERZ761562 (study PRJEB28883, sample SAMN05720200) | activated sludge metagenome | isolation source: Anaerobic digester | place: Japan... | reverse complement strand
GGCGGCAACGGCGACGGCGAGGCTGCGTCACCCTATAGCTTCGAGTTGTGCGGCGGCCTGCACGTCAGCGAGACGGGCGAGATCGGCCTGTTCCGCTTCGTCAGCGAATCGGCCGTTGGCGCGAACACCCGCCGCGTGGAGGCGGTCACTGGCCGCGGCGCGTATGAGTTCGTCAGCAAGCGGCTGGCGGCGCTCGACCGTCTGGCGGCCAGGCTCAACACGCCCGTCGGCGAGCTGGAGAGCCGCGTCGAGGCACTGCTGGAGCACGACCGCGCCGCCGAGCGCGACCTGGAGACGGCCAAGCGGCGGCTGTTGCGCGGCGACTTCGAGGTGCTGCTCGGCGGCGTGCTGGAGACGAAGGGCACGCACCTGCTGGCCGCCCAGGTCAAGGCCGGCGACACCGACCAGTTGCGCGAGATGGCCGACTGGTACCGCGACCGCTTTCAGTCGGGCGTGGTTGTCCTCGGCGCGGTCAAGGACGGCAAGCCCGTCATCGTCGCCGCCGTGACCGACGACCTCATCGCCCGCGGCCTGAAGGCGGGCGACCTGGTGCGCGAAGTGGCCAAAGTCGTGGGTGGCGGCGGCGGCGGGCGGGCCGACCTGGCCACGGCCGGCGGGCGCAACCCGGAATTGCTGTCGGCCGCCCTCGACGCCGTGCGCGGCCACGTGGAGGCGACGCTCAAGGACTGATGCGCGTCATCGAGCTGGACACGGCCGAGACTTACTATTCGCTGCGCGACCGCATCCTGCGCGGCCCGCGGGAGCGCATCGCTCTGGTCGTGCCTCCGCGGGCGGCGGTCATGGAGGGCGTCGGCCTGCCTCTGCTGCGGCGCTTGGCCGACCGCGAGCGGCTGGAGATCGGCCTGGTGACGGCCGACGGCGAGCTGGCCCGGCGGGCGCGGCGCGCCGGGCTGCCGGCGTTCGCCTCGCTGGGACTGGCCCAGCACTACCGGCCGGGCTGGTGGCGGGGGCGGCGCCGTGCCGAGTGGCTGGGCTTGCCCGTCGGAGGCGCGCCTCCGCCCGCGGCGACCGGCCGGGCGGCCGTACCCCTGGCCATTGCCCTCATTCTGCTCGCGCTGGCCCTGACGGCCGCCGCGGTGGTCTACACCTTGCCGCGGGCGACGGTGACGCTGCGGCCGGCGACACAACCGGCGCAGGCCATCGTCGAACTGGCCGATGTGCCGGCGCGGCCGGTGGCGCTGAGCCAGTCATGGGAGGCGACGGCCGCGGGCACGGGCGCGGCCGCCCGGCAGAGCGCCCGCGCCCTGGCCCTCCAAGCCCTGAATGCCGCCGCGCCGGCGGTGCTGGCGGCGCGGCTGGCCCCCGGCGAGCAGCTCGTGCCCGGCGCGACGCGCGTCACTCTCGCCGGAGAGGAGTACACGACCGCGCGCGGCCAGACGCGCCTGGCGCTGACGGCCACGCTCGAAGGCACGGCCGTGGATGCCGCCGAGGTGAACCGGCGCGTCCTGCCGGAATTGGCCCGCGCCCTGCCGGCCGGCTATGCCGTTGACCCGGCCACGCTCGTCACGCGGCTGGAGCCGGGCAGTGCCGCCGGCCGGCTGGTGGTGACGGCGACGGCAACCGGCCGGGCGGTCATCGACGCCAACGCGCTGGCGGCGCAATTGGCCGGACAGCGCACCGTCGATGTCGGGCCGGCGCTGGCCGCGCTGCCGCTGGCCGAGCCGGCGCGGCTTGACCTGTCGCTGGGGCCACTGAGCACGTGGCTGCCGCGCCTGCCCTTCCGCCCGGCTCAGATTCAGGTGGAAGTGCTGCCTTAGCTCCATGCGGGCCGATCCCGTTGGCCAAACGTCGGGCAACAATTGGGACGCCGCCATCGTCTAGAGAGATAATAGCGGGCAATCTACGGGCCGCGAAGGACGGCAGCCCGCAAACAGACGATAAACAGCAGCCACTGCCATATGCCCAACGACACCCCATCCCCCGGCCGGGTCATGGCCCTTGACCTGGGCGAGAAGCGCATCGGCATCGCCCTGAGCGACCCGACCCGCATCATCGCCTCGGCCCACAGCGTCCTCGCCCGCCGCTCGCGCCTGGAGGACACCGCCCACTACGGCCGCCTCATCGCCGAGAACGGCGTCACTTTGCTCGTCGTCGGTCTGCCCATGACCCTCGGCGGGCGCGAAGGGGAGCGAGCCGGCTGGGTGCGCGACTACGCCGCCGACCTGGCCGAGCGCCTGCCCGTGCCCATTGTCTTCTGGGACGAGAGCCTGAGCACGGTGGAGGCCGAGGCCGCCCTGCGCGCCCAGGGGCGGCGCGGGCGCAAGCTGCGCGCGCGCATCGACGCCGTGGCCGCGGCCGTCATCTTGCAGTCCTACCTGGATGCCCAGCGCGGAGCGACGCCCGATGACGTCTGAGGCGCGGCCGGAGAAGCGCTCCGGCAGCTGCCTGCTGCGGCTGGCCGTGGCTGTGGTTGTCCTGGTGGCCGTGGGCGCGACGGCGGTCGTGCTGTTGCGAGGGCCGTTGAGCGCCGATGCCGACGTCAACCCCGCCCTTGACCCCATTCGCCGAACGTACTTAAAGCTATACCTGTCTGAGCACGCCGAGGCGCTGGCTGGGCCGGCCGGCCGCGGCACGACGCCAGTGGTCTTCACCGTCGCTCCCGGCGAAGGAGCCACGGCCATCGCCGCGAACTTGCGCGCTGCCGGCCTGCTGGATAACCCGGAGTTATTTCTCAACTACCTGACCTATTACGGCCTTGACGGCGGCCTGGTGACGGGCGAGTACCAGCTCGACCCGCAGGCCACCATCCCCGAACTGGCCGAGGCGCTTGGCTCCGGCCGCTCGCAGACGCTGGAGCTGCGCTTCCTGCCCGGCTGGCGCAGCGAGGAGATGGCCAACTATCTGGAGGTCGTCGCCCCGGCACAGATCGACGCTGTCGCCTTCCGCGAGGTGGTCAGTTCGCGGCGCGGGTTGAGCGGCAGCTACAGCTTCCTGACCAGCCTGCCGGAGGGCGCGTCGCTGGAGGGCTACCTCTTCCCCGACGCCTATACCGTCGCCCCGGACGCCACGGCCGCGGCCCTGGTAGACAGCATGCTGGCCCGCTTCGACGCCACAATGACGCCGGCCATGCGTCAGTCTTATGGCACGCTGGGCCTGTCGCTGCGCGACGCCGTGGTTTTGGCCTCGATCATCGAGAAGGAGGCTGTGCTGGACGAGGAGAAGCCGCTCATGGCCGCCGTCTTCCTCAACCGGCTGGCCGCGGGCATGCCCCTGCAAGCGGACCCGACGGTGCAGTACGCTCTCGGCTATCAGGCGGCGACGGGCGGCTGGTGGAAAGCGCCGTTGTCGGCCGAAGACCTGGCTGTGGCCTCGCCCTACAACACCTACCTGGCTCCTGGCCTGCCCCCCGGCCCGATCAGCAACCCCGGCCTGGCCTCGCTGGCCGCCGTGGCCAACCCGGCCGCGGTTGATTACCTGTTCTTCGTCGTCGATTGCGCCGCGGCTACGCCCGGCGCACATGCCTTCAGTGTGACCTATGACGAGCATCTGGCGAATATCGCGCGCTGCCAGTAGGTTGCTGGCTCTGGCGCTGGCCACGGCGCTGCTGGCCGGCTGCGCCTCGGTCGGGCCGGTGGTCAAGATCGGCCTGGCAGCCCCCTTCGAGGGCCGCGACCGGGCCGTGGGCTACGACGCCATCTACGCCGCGCGGCTGGCCGTGCGCGAGGTCAACGCTCGCGGCGGCATTGGCGGCACGCGCGTGGCTCTGGTGGCCCTGGACGACCGCGGCGACCCGGTGCTGGCGACGCAGACGGCCGCCTCGCTGGTCGTCGATCCCGGCGTTGTCGCCGTCGTCGGCCACTATCTGCCGGAGACGACCACAGCAGCTGCGGACATCTATGCGAAGGCAGGGCTGCCCCTGCTCGCCGCTGGCGCGCCGCCCTTCGCCGCCGCGAACCCGGCCGCCCTGCCGCCCGCCTTTGTAGCCGCCTATGAGAAGGTTACCCCCTTCGACGAGACGCCCGGCCCTTATGCCGGGCCGACCTATGACGCCTTTGGCCTCCTTTGGGCCGCCTTAGCGCAGGCTGAGGAAAGAGGGGGGGAACTGTCTCGCGCCTCTGTCCAACAGGCGCTGCGTGGATTAGAATACCGGGGCGTGACAGGAACCGTCTACCAGCCCTGATCCGCCCCACGGAGCGAGCCGCATGGTCATCAGACGAATTCTCGGCCTCATCATCCTCCTGACCGCTCTGGTCATCGCCGCCGGCAGCATCTATGCTGCCGTGGTCGTCGGCGACGCTCTGGCCAGTCTGGGCGCTGGCATCCGCGATAACCTCGCTCTGGCCTCCAACACTCTGGAGACGGCCCGTAACACCCTGGCCCTATCGCGCGACACCTTCGACGACGTGAATGGCGGGCTGGGCACGGCTGTACAGGCCACGGCCAACGCCTCGCGCACCATCGGCGACAGCCAGCCGCTGATCGACAACGTGGCGGTTGTGACGACGCAGGAAGTGCCGGAGGCTGTTGAGGGCATCCAGAACGCGCTGCCCAACATGATCGAAGTGGCCGGCGTCATCGACACAACCCTGCGCACGCTCAGTAACATCGGCATCGATCGCACTATCGACCTGCCCTTCGGCGGCTCGATTCCCCTCCAGTTCGATCTGGGCATCGACTACGCCCCGGCGACGCCCTTCGACGTCAGCCTGCGCAGCTTCCAGGCCAGCCTTGAGGGCTTGCCGGAGAGCATGCGCGGGCTGGAGGACGAACTTCAACTGACCAGCGACAACCTGGGCGCGCTGGCGACCGATCTACAGGCCACCTCCGACAACCTGGCAGTCATTAACGGCCGCGTCGGCGAAGTGTTGCCACTGCTCGATCAATACCTGATCCTGGCCGACCAGTTGAGCGCCACCGTGACGCGCGTCGACGCCGACATCGACCGGCAACTGGAGACGCTGCGCCTGGGGGCGATTGGCGTGCTGGGCCTGCTGGCCCTGTCGCAACTGGCCCCGCTGGTGCTCGGCTGGGAGCTATTGACCGGCCGGCGCGGCCCGGCCCGGCCCGTAGAGGTTATCCGCGAGACCATCATTGCTCCAGCGCCCGCAGCGCTGCCGCCCGATACGGTTCCGCTCACGGCCGTTCTGCCCATGCCGGCCGGCACAGTTGAGATGCCTGCGGAGGAGTGGTCGCCCCTGGCCCCACCGGAGGACGATGATAGCGTTTAGACGCGGCCTCGCTCGCGCCCGATGGCACACGCTGTGGCTCGTGGCTGTCCTCGTTGGGGCAGTTGCCTGCCGGGGCACGGAGGCTGTGGAGACGCCAACCGGGCGGGCGCAACCCGTAACCGGGGCCAACGCCGCGCTACTGCCTACGCCGACACTGGCCGCCGGCGTCCTCGCCGCCACAGTCGACCCCCTCCGCCCGCCAACGCCCATCGTCCTGCCATCGGCCACGCCGCTGGGCGCGCCGGAAGACCAGCCCGATGAGGCCATTCTGGCCGCCGGCACACCGGCGGCCAGCACCGCTGACACGGCCGAGGTCGCCGGCGAGACAATCCCGCCACAGCCGACGGTCGCCCTGCCCCCGGGCGCCACCGCGCCGGAGTTGCTGGCGCTGGGCCGGCAATCGGCCGCCGAAGGGGATAATGCCACCGCCGCCGCGGCCTTCCGCGCCGCCGCCGAAGCCGGCGAACTGAGCGCCCGTGAGGCCGCCGAGGCGCAACTGGGCCATGCCATGGCCCTGTTCGACGATGGCCAGTACCAGGCCGCCGAAGAGGCGCTGGCCGCCTTGCTGCAAGACCCCGCCGCTGCCGCCGCCGCCCCGGCCCGGCCGGCGACGACCGCGCTGGTCACGCCCATAGACATTCCCGACGTAGCTGCCTTCACCCTGGGCCGGGCGCGGGCCGCGCTGGGCAACCATGCCGGCGCGATCGAGGCTTACCGCGCCTATGCCCAGAACAACCCCGACATGGCCGCCTACGTCCAACCGCGCATCGCCGACGCCCACCTGGCCCTGGGCGATACGGCCGCGGCCATCGCCGCGCTGGAATTGGCCGCCCAGGGCGCGGCGCAGCGCTTCGTGGCCGTGGAGAACCGTGGCCGGCTGGCCCAGCTCTACCTGGACAGGGGCGACACGGCCGCGGCTGTGGCCCAATACGACGCCATCCGCGACATCGCCCGCACCGAGGCCACCAAGGGGCAGATGACCTATCTGGCCGGGCAGGCCGAGGAGCGCGCCGGCCACGTCGCCGCCGCCCAGGAGCGCTATCGCGACGCCGTGGCCAACTACCCGCGCGCCGCCGACAGCTACGCCGCCCTTGTGGCCCTGGTCGACGCCGGCGCGCCCGTGGACGAGTACCAGCGCGGCGTGGTCGACTTCTACGCCGGGGCCTACGACGTTGGCATCGAGGCGCTGCGCCGGGCTATCGCCGCCAACGCCGAGGGTTATCCCCAGGACGCCCACCTCTTTCTGGCCTGGAGCTACGAGGGGCTGGGCGACCTGACCAGCGCCCTGGTCGAACTGGACGCCTACGCCGCCCACGACGCGGCGCGGGCGCTGTTCGAGCGCGGCGAGATGCTGGCCCGCGCCGGACGGGCGAACGAGGCGCTGGCGGCCTATGACGCTTTCCTGAGCGACTACCCCGACGCGGCCGAGGCCCCGGCTGTCCACTGGACGGCGGCGCAACTGGCCGACAGCGCCGGGGCGACAGACGCGGCCGGCCGCTACCTGGCTCTGGCCGACGCCTTCCCCTTTGACGACGAGACACCCGCGGCCCTCTACCGCGCCGGCGAATTGACCGCCGCAGGCGACCCGGCCGCCGGCGCGGCCCTGTGGGCGCGGCTGGCGGAGCAGTACCCGGCCAACGAGTTTGGCGCGCAGGCGCTCTTCCGGCTGCTGCAACTGGCCGGCGTGGGCGAGGTTGAGGGGCTGGACGCCGGCGCGCTGCGGGCGCAGGTCGATACGCTGACACCCAGCAACTACTACGCCCTGCGTGCCCGCGATGTTGTCGCCGGCCGGGAGCCGTTCACGGCCGACGCCCCCCTGACGTTGGCGGATACTGCCGGGCAGGCCGAGGCCGAGACCTGGCTGCGCCAACGGCTGGTGGCCGCCGGCGTCACCCCACCGGAGATGTTGGGAGCGCTCTCGGCTGGGCTGGCCGCCGAGCCGGGCCGGCGCATCGGCGAGAAGCTCTGGCAGCTGGGTCTGCACGACGCGGCCAAGGCGGAACTGGAAACGGTGCGCGAGGCCTACGCCGGCGACGCCGTGGCCAACTACCAGATGGCCCTCTACTTTGACGAGTTGGGCCTCTACCGCTCGTCAATCATTGCCGCCGTGTCGCTGCTCAACCAGGTCGGCGCGACCATCTACGACGCGCCGCGGTTCCTGGGCCGCCTGTCCTTTCCCATCCACTACGCCGATCTCATCCTGCCGCTGGCCGAGCGCTACAACTTCGACCCGCGCCTCCAGTTCGCTCTCGTGCGCCAGGAGAGCCTCTTCGAGAGCATTGCCCGCAGCGGCGCGGCGGCGCAGGGTCTCAGCCAGGTCATCCCCGACACCGGCGCATGGATCGCCCAACGGTTGGCCTGGCCCAACTACGACAACGACGACCTGTTCAAGCCCTACGTCGGCCTGAACTTCGGCGCGTACTACCTCAGCGAGCAACTACGCACCTTCGACGGCCACGTCTTCGCCGCGCTGGCGGCCTACAACGGCGGGCCGGGCAACGCCGCCCGCTGGTATGAGGCCGCCGGGGCCGACCACGACCGCTTCGTGGACACCGTCGATTTCAGCGAGACGCGCCTCTACATCCAACGCATCTACGAGGGCTTCAGCGCCTATCGCGCGCTTTATGGCGGCTTGAATTAGCCCGTTCGTGCCGCCAGCCCCGGCCACAGCTATACCATGTCCTTTGACTGGCAGACCGAAGACCGCGATTGGGAAGAACAAGAACCGCGCCGCGCCGGCCGGTGGGCGCTCGACACGCCCGCCGGCGAGGATACCGCCGCGGCCCCGGAGCGAGCCGAAACGCTGGCCTCTTCCCGACCGCGCCACCGCTGGCTGTTTGTCGCCGCGGTCGGGGGGCTGGTGGTAGCTCTGCTGGCCGTGCTCTACTGGCAACTGGAGCGGCGCAGCACGGCGGCGCAAACGCGCCTAGCGACCGAAGTGATCGCCAGCCACGCCACCATTCTCGACGCCGCTCAGCGCGGCGATGGCGAGCTATTCGTCAGCTTCCTTTCTGGCCGCGACGCCGCCTGGTCACGCGCCCAGGAGCGGCTGGTACGCGCCGGCGGCTTTGTCGACCGCACGGCCTTCGAGATGCACTGGACGCCGGCCGCGCCCGTCTCCCCGACGGTGACGTTGGCTCCCGACCTGCGTTCGGCCGAGTTGATTGCGCCGCAAGCCTATGCCGTCGAGATCGGCAACGGCCTGACAGAAACCATTGTGCTCCAGCAGACGGCCATCTACCGCCAGGGGCCAGACCGCTGGCTCTATTCGCCGCCCGAGGAGGACTACTGGGGTCAGACGGAGGCGATGGGCAACCGCTACGTCCGCGTCCACTACCCCGCCCGCGACGCCGACATCGTCGAGCCGCTGGCCCGCGATATGGACGCGACGCTGGCCGAACTGTGCCGGCTGGTCGGCGGCCTCTGCGCCGGCAACATTTTCATCGACCTGACCTTTTCGACCGATCCGGCCGCGCTCAGCGAATACCGCACGCCGCAGGACACCTGGGCCGGCGGCGGCAAGCTGGCGCTGCCAACGCCGACGCTCTTCGGCCGGCCGGCCGACGCCGCCGCCTACCGCGCCCTCAGCCGGGCCTACACCAGCCGCGTCGTCAGCGCCGCGGCGGCCAATCTGGCCGGTTGGGCGTGCTGCGATGACCAACTGTTCTACGGCGCGCTGCTCGACGCGCAACTCGGCCAGTTGGGGCTGCGGCCGTGGCCGTTGGAAGCGGCGGCGCACGAGACGCTGGTCGGCCGGCCAGAACTGCTGCGCGACGTGGAGGGGTTGTGGCCCGGCGGTGACGCCACGCCGGAGCAGCGTCTGGCCGTCTATGCGCTGGTCGATTTCCTCGTCGCCCGCAACGACGCGCCCATCGTCGAGATGCAACGGCTGCTGCTGGACGAATCCACGGGCGACTACTGGAGTTGGCTGGCCCGCATCACCAACGGGGCCTTTGCCTCTCCGGCCGACTTCGAGCGTGCCCTGCTGAGCTATTCCGCCGAGCGACGGCGGGCGACCGCGCCGCTGCCCTTGCCCGCCCAGGCGTTGCAGTTGGTCTGCCGCCAGGCGGACGCGGCATGGCCCGCTCTCTATCGTTACGATCCGGTGGACGGTCAGTTGACCTACGAGCAGGAGTTGACCGGGTTCGAGGAACCGATGATCGTTGCTCTGCCGGGGCGAGACGGCATTGCCGTCTTCGCTCGCGAACGAGAGCAGCAGTTTCCCATGACCTACCTCTGGCACGATGGCGCGATCACGACCGTCTATCCCGGGGCGACCGACGGCAACCCGAGACTCGTCGCTCTCCCCGATGCCCCCAAGGACGACGCGCTGCTTGTGGTGCAGGAGGGCGCGCCGTCGGTTTATGCCCTGCTGTTGCTGGATGGCTGCCTTCAGCCGCAAGCGACCTGCATCACCACGCCTCCTATTGGCCCCATCACCTACTCACCCGACGCCACGCGCAGCCTGCTCGTGGCCGGCGAACCGTCGCCCTTCTCAGACCAGGTCGGCGCGCCGATCATCTATCTCGGCGACGCCGAAGGCCAGGTGCACTCCTCTCAGGCCTTTGTTGAAGCGGGTATCTCCCCCTTCTGGCTGAGCGACGACACCTTTGGCTACATCGCCACGCGCCAGGACGGCAGCGGGCAGGAGCGGGTCGTCCTGCGCACGATCGCGTCTTCGCCTGGCAATACCCGGCTGACGGCTGCCGCGGACGGCTCTCTATTCTCCGTCCGGGATCTTGAGCCGCTCGTCGGTAGCCGGGGCGAGGGCGGCCTGACCATCGACCGCGTCTTACCCAATCCGGCCGCGGACGAGCTACTGGTCTTCACCGCTGGGCCGAGCAACCCTGAGCAAGCAAACCTGGCCCTGACCTACGACCTGACCACGGGCGAGCTGCGACCACGCTTCGCCCTCGCCGATGAGGCGTTCGACTATCGTCGCGCCTATCGTCGCGCCTATCGTTTCTCACCCGACGGCCGTTGGCTGGCCGTCAGCACGCTCGCCTGGTCGGCCACACCTGGGGTGCAGGGCACAGTCGACTGGTGGGTTTACGTCCATGCCACCGACGGCTCCCTGACGCGCCGCTATGCGTTGCGCGCCGGCGACACGTGGCCAGCCCACTGGCTGAGCGATTGGTCGGCCGACGGCCGCTGGCTGGCGCTGGCAACCGGCGGCTACGTGCGTCTGGTTGCCCCCCAGGAGGACTACAGTCTCCCTATCATCCTGCCCGACAAGGCTTGTAGCGCCGCGGTTTGGGCTAAGGGATAAGCAAGGTGCGTTCATGCGGTCTAACTTCGATTGGCAAACCGAGGACGATGACCGGCGCGAACATGGCGGTTGGGACGAGCCGGCCGAACCGCGACCGGCCGCCCCCCGCCGCCGGCCGCCGTGGCGCGCGCTGGGCCTGATCGGCGGGCTGCTGCTGGCCGTCGGCGCGCTCATCTGGTGGCGCGTCGACAAGCGCATCGAGGCGACGACGCAGGCCATGCGCACCGATGTCGTCGCCAGCCACAACCTCGTCCAGCGGGCTGTGGCCGACGGCGACACCGAGATCTTTCGCGCCTCCCTGTCTGGCCGCGATCCGGCCTGGACAGAGGGCACGCTGGCCGTCTTCGAGAGCGGCCTGTTTGCCGACCGCGCTCCGTTCGGGCTGTCGCCCGTCGAGGGGTCGCTGCCGGTCATGCTGCCCGCGCCTGACGAGGAAGCGACCGCCGATCAGCGCCCGGCGGTCATCGCGCTATCGGCCGACCTCAACGAAGCTATCGTCACTGTCGACCAGCCCTACCGCCGCGACGACGGCGGCACCGACCTGTTGCAACAGACGACCGTCTTCCGGCGCGGCGACCGGCGCTGGCTACTGGCCCCGCCGGTGGGCGACTTCTGGGGCGAGTGGCAATCGAGCGAGGGCGACTACCTGAATCTCATCTACCCCGAGCGCGACGCCGTCATCGCCGAGCAGTTGGCCATCGACCTCGACGCCGCCATCGCCGGCATGTGCGCCACGCTGGCGGACATCGACTGTTCGGCCGACCTCTTCCTGACCGTCCGCCTGGACACAGAGCCACAGACGCTGGCCGATCTGTCACAGCCCATCGGCGCGCTGCGGCGAGCGCGCCAGACCGCCAACATCCTGGAGTTGCCGGCGCCGTCGCTGGTCGGGCTGCCGGCGGGCGACGAGGGCGAGCGCAAGGCCGCCTACGCCGCCCTGCGCGACGGCTACGCCCGCCACGTCCTCGGCGCGGCCATTGCCCAGGCAGTGTCGTGGCGCTGCTGCGATGCGTCGCTGCTGTTCTCGATGCTGCTGCCATACCAGCTGGTCGATCTTGGCCTCGTATCCGCGCCGCCGGTCGGCCCGGACGACTACCGCCGCGTGCTGGATGAGCGCATCCCCATGCAGCGGCTCAACCTGTTGACCAACGAGCGGCTGCCGGCAGAGATCGATCCGGATCGGCTGTGGCTGGCGCGCGTGGCCGTCGATTTTCTGCTACATGCCGGCGACCTCTCGCCGGCCGACCTGCAACGGCGGTTGAGCAGCGTGCGCAGTTTCAACCAGTTCGCCCAGCAGGTGCTACAAGACGGCGCGGCCGGCCGGCCTGTGCCCGCCGACCTGACCCAGGCCCTCTGGCTCTACGCCATCCAGCGCGCCGCCGAAGCGGAGAGCGAAGCGCCCTTACCCGACGAAACGCTCTACCTGGTCTGCACCGCCCCGGGCGAGGCGCAGACGCCGGAGACATCCCAGTTGTTGCGCTACTTGCCAGCCACTGGTGACTGGGAGCATCTCTACAGCGTGCAGGGCTTCATCTGGATGACCCCGCTGCCAGGCTGGGAAACCATGCTGCTGCAACAATACACCGTGGCCACCGATACCTGGCAGAGCCGCTACTGGCGCGCCGGCGAGATTGCCACCGCCTACACGACAGACGACCCCAGTTCAGCCATTTCGCTGGGCCAGTCGGACGCGGCCGGGACACGTCTCGTGATCTACCAGCGCGATACGCTGGGCAACGACATCCGCGCGCTGGTCACTGACCTGACGGCTTGCGAGGGCAACACCTGCGCCACGGAGGCCTCGCCGGGCCAGCCCCTGTGGTCGCCCAATGGTCAGTGGGCGCTCTACCAGGGCGACGGCAGCGAGAATCCTGGCCCACAACTGGTCGTCAACGGTCGCTACCTGCTTCTCGACTCGAATGAACCGTTTGCCGTCATGCCCATCGCCCTGGGGACCGCGGGCGACTCAGGCCGACCTGTCATCCTCGGTCAGGGCTATGCGCCTTTCTGGATCGATGAGCGCACTTTCGGCTTCATCCGCCCCGTGGGCGGCGCGACATCCACGACCGACGGCGGCGAGGAGATCGTCGTGGCCACGGTCGATGACTCTACGCCGCAGACGCTGTTGCTGAGCGCCGATCTGTTCCAGTTCCTGCCCCACGACAGCCGGATGCGGCAGATGAACCTGGCCTATGTCGCCCCCAACCCGAGCCAGCCAGATAGCCTGTTTATCGTCGCGCGGGACGAAGTGGCCGAAGACGCCTACGTCTTCCTTTTCGACCGGGCGACGGGGCAGATCGAACTGCGCCTGACCCTGGGGGCGGACTTCAACCAATCACTGGGCTTCTCGCCCGACGGCCGCTATCTGGTGCTGACGGGCGTCGGCTCCATGAGCTACACGGGCGGCAGCAACCTCGCGCCCATGCTACTGCACGACATCGCCGCCAACCGCACGATTCCCTTGCTGTCCCGGTTGCCCTACTTCCTGCCGTCGGTCACTTATGATTGGACGCGGGACGGCCGGCTGATTGTCGCCCTGGATGATAATCTGTTGGGCCTGGTCATCCCCGACACCGGCCAGGTGCGGCTGCTGCGCCACAACGCCGGCGCGTGTACGTCGGTGGCCTGGCTGGATGAGTAGGCCGCTTGACTTGACGCGCGCCGATCACTAGAATCCCAATGCTCGACGGGTAAGCGATGACCAAGACCTATCACTTCTGGATCACCGGCTGTCAGATGAACTACGCCGACGCGCGGCGAGTGGCCACCGAACTGGAGAAGCTCGGCTATCGGCCCACGCCCCGCGCTGAGGATGCCGACGTGGTTGTGCTGGAGACGTGCACCGTCCGGCAACAGTCGGAAGACAAGGCCTACCACAAGCTGCAAAGCCTGCGCCCGCTGAAAGCGCGCCGGCCGGACATGACCGTGGCCGTGATGGGCTGCGTCGTTGGTGTGCGCGGCAACGAGGCCCTGACCCAGCGCTTTCCCTTTGTCGATGTCTTCATGGAGCCATCGACCGACGGTCTGCCGCTGGTTAGCCACCTGACTCAGGATAGCGACTATGCCCTGGAGTTGGCGGAAACGGCGGCGCGACATGCGCTGATGGATGGTGAAGATGCGGGGAAGATCACCCTTGCCCCCCTGCCCCCTCGCTCTCCCGCTCCCCCGCTCCCCATCTCCGCCCCCGTGGCCGTCGTCTACGGCTGCTCCCACGCCTGCACCTTCTGCATCATCCCCCAGAAGCGCGGCCGCGAACGCAGCCGGCCAGTGGGCGAGATCGTTGCCGAGGCGCGCGGGCTGGCCGCGCGGGGGGTCAAAGAGGTCGTCCTGCTGGGGCAGATCGTCGATCGCTACGGCACGGACATCCCCGACGGCCCCGACCTGGCCGACCTATTGCGCGTGGTCAACGACGTGGACGGACTGGAGCGCATCCGCTTCCTGACTAGCCACCCCAACTACATGACCGACCGCATCCTGCGCGCCGTGGCCGAGCTGCCCAAGGTGATGCCCCAGATCGAAGTGCCCATCCAGGCCGGCGACAACGACGTGCTGGAAGCGATGAAGCGCGGCTATACGCGCGAGCAATACCGCGAATTGGTGCAGCACGTCCGCGCGGTCATCCCCGACGCGGCCATCCACTGCGACGTGATCGTCGGCTTCCCCGGCGAGAGCGAGGCGCAGTTCATGGCCACCTACGACATCCTGGCCGAGTTGCGGCTGGACAAGCTGCACCTGGCCCGCTATAGCCCGCGGCCGGGCACGGTCAGCGCCCGGCGCATGGCCGACGACGTGCCCGACGAGGAAAAGCGCCGCCGCTTCCACATGATCGAAGCGCTGCAGAAAGAGGTTTCGACGGAGAAGATGCGCCGCTACCTGGGGCAGACGGTCGAGGTGCTGGTTGAGGAGCGCGACAAAGGGCGCTGGCGCGGCCGCACGCCCCACAACAAGCTCGTTTTCTTCGACGACGCGGGCGACCTGCGCGGCCAACTTGTGGCCGTCCACGTGACCCACACGGGGCCGTGGAGTATGTCGGGGAAGAAGGTGGACGATGGGCCACAGACGCCGGCCCACCGGCCGGCGGGCGAGTCCATCCCTCTGACGCTGGCGATGTAGGGGCGGCCATCGACGGCCGAGGTGATTCTACCGATGGCTGGCCCCGACGCTAGACGGTGAAGAAGCCCGCCTGGGTGGAGCCGCTGCTGAGGGCCGTGGTCAGGTCGTCGCCATTGTTGACCATATAGGCCACCTGGCCACCCCCACGCAAGAGTTGATAGAGCGGCGCGGCCGAGCGTGAGCCGTGGAACGAGGCCGGGTTGACCAGGATGGTCACCACGCGCAACCCGCGGCGCGCCAGTTGCCGCGCCGCCACCGACCACTCCTCGCGGGTGATGGGCGTGACAGCGATGATCGTCGTGCCGCGCGGGAAAAGATGGCTTTCGGTGTGGAGCATGTCTTGCAGCGGCACATCGCCCTCGGCCCGCAGCACGGCCAGCGTCTCTAGAATGCGGTTGAACTGGCGCTCGCCGCGGTCGGGCTGGAGGATTTCGTTGGACTGCCCGTAGGCCAGCATGCCCACCGCGCGATCGCGCCGCAGGAAGTATTGGGCCACCGACGCGGCGATGGACACGGCGTACTCCTCGGTCGATTCCGGCAATTGGAACTCCTGCATCTTCAACCAACCGGGAATGTCGCCCGGCGGCGGGGGCGGCACGGCGTCTTTGCGCGGCGTCACGTGGCCATAGACGGACATGTCGGGCACGATCCAGATGTCAGCCAGGGGGTCTAGCTCGAACTCCTTGACCACCAACCGGTCGCGCCGCGCCGTGCTGCGCCAGTGGATGCGGTTGAAGCTGTCGCCCGGCTCATAGTCGCGCACGCCGGCGGCGTTGGTGGTGATGTAGTGGGTGCGCCGGCGCAGCGCGTCGCCGCCGGGCAAGACGCCCAACGGCAAGGCAAACTGGTGGATGGGGAAGGTCATGGGGAAGACGACGACGTTGCTGGTCGGTGTCAGCTCGCGCTCCAGCGGGAAGAGGCCGAAGGGGTCGCTGGTGCGCAGGCGGATGGGGCCGAGCTGGTAACGACCGCGCTGCTGACAGATGGTGGTCACGCGCCAGCTGTAGTTCTGCCGCCCGCCCAGCCCATTGACGACGTGGCTGGAGTAATGATAGGGCAGCGTGGAATAGTCGCGCACTTCCAACCACAGCTTGGGCACGACAGTGGTGTTGCGAACGCTGAAGCGCTCTTCCAGCGGTCGGCCCACTTGCGTCCGGCGCACGCGCGTCACCCGCGAGAGGTGAACGCCGTTAAGGTTGACCCAGGCCCAGAGGAAGGACAGGATCAGCAGCAGCCCCAGCAGATAGGCCAACGTGAACAGCAGATCGCGGCCAGTGATCAGGCCAGCGATGAAGGCCACGACGGCCAGGGCGAAGACGACCGTGCGCCGCTGCCCCAGGAAGCCAGACATTAGACGCGCGTCCGTTGCCGCCCGACGTGCGCGCCGGGGACGGCCATGTTATCCAGCAGGTCCTGGACGATCTGCTCCGGCTCGGTGTCCTTGATGCGCGCCGCCGGGCCGACGATGATGCGATGGCCCAGCGCCGGGCCGGCCAGGGCCTTAACGTCGTCGGGCAGCACATAGTCGCGGCCCATCAGCGCCGCGCGCGCCTGCCCCAGCCGGTAGATGGCCAGCGCCCCGCGCGAGCTGGAGCCGAGGTAGACATCGGGGTGGTCGCGCGTCTGGCGCACCAGGTTGACGATATACTCCTTCACCAGTGGATCGACGTAGATGTCCTTGACCGCTTGCTGCGCCGCCAGCAGTTCGTCCACATCGACGACCTGTTGCAGCGCATTGATCGGGTGGGCGTGCTGCTGCCGATCCAGGATCTCGATCTCTTCTTCCTTGCCGGGATAGCCCAGACGGATGCGCAACATGAAGCGGTCGAGCTGGGCTTCCGGCAAGGGGAAAGTGCCTTCGTACTCGATGGGGTTCTGCGTGGCCAGGACCATGAAAGGCACGTCGAGAGGATAGGTGCGGCCGTCCACCGTCACCTGCCGCTCCTCCATCGCTTCCAGCAGGGCTGACTGCGTTTTGGGCGTGGCCCGGTTAATTTCATCCACGAGGACGATCTGAGCGTGGATGGGGCCGGGACGAAACTCGAACTCGCGCGTGCCCTGGTTGAAGACGGACACGCCGGTCACATCGCTGGGCAGCATGTCGGGCGTGAACTGGATGCGCTGGAACTTGCAGCCGACCGACTTGGCCAGCGACTTGGCCAACACGGTCTTGCCCACGCCGGGCACGTCCTCAATGAGGATGTGGCCCTGGCAGAGCAGCCCCAGAACCGTCAGTTGAACCGGCTGCCGCTTGCCGACTATGACCCGCTCGACGTTCTCGACGATGCGATTGGCAGTTGCCTGAATATCGGCCATCTAGTTGTCTCCTGGTGCGTCAAATCCCGGCGGGCCGCGCCCGACCGCGTGGCCGAGTAGTATACCAGCATGCGCCGGAAAAGGTATAATCTGGTGACATTTTGGGGTCAATCGCGCGGACTTCGACGCCCGCTACAATCCTAGCATAACGCGATTGCGCAACAGTCAAAAATAAAGCTCACTGGGAGTTAATTAAGCCACACCCAAAACCCGGTGAATCGGCTAGAGTTTCCGCTGGCAATAGGCGCAGAGCGGCCGGACAGCGATCTGGTTCCTAAAGCTCTGGCCAAAGATAATCACCAAGGGAGTAAACCATTGATGAAGCGAATTGGCGCAATAGCTATCATTCTCGTTCTATTGGCGCTGCTTGGCGCCGCCTGTAGCCCCACCGCTGGGACGCAGGCGCCAGCGGCCACAACCGACGCTCCGGAACCCGCCGCCCCCGCGGCGACCGACGCCCCCGCGGCGACCGACGCCCCCGGCGCGGCCGAGACACCTATGACCGTCGCGTGCCCCACGGCGACCGACGACACCTACCTGCTGCGCAACCCGCAGCACGGCTACTGCCTGCTTTACCCGGCCACCCACAAAGTCGAGCGGCCTAACGCCGATGAGGTCGATCTGGTCGTCGGCAGCCTGCTCAACGCCGGCGACCCGCGAGCCAACATCCGTGTCATGACCGGCAATGACCTCTCGGCCGGGGCCTTTGCCGATGATCTGGTGGCCGGCTTCGAGGGCTTCGACATCGCTCGCTCGGAGATGACTGTGGCCGGCCAGCCGGCCGTGGTGCTCGACGACGTGCCCGGGCAGGACATCAACCGGCAGGTCATCTTCACGCTCGACGGCCGGCTCTATCACATCTACTTCGCGCCCGTTGACCCGGCCAACACCGCGCCGATCGACGACTTCATGGCCGTGATCCTGGACAGCTTCACGCCCATGCCCGTCAGCGAGACGCTCCTGCCCGAAGACGAATGCCTGGCGGCCAAGTCAGAACAAACGACCGTCCGCAGCGACGCGTTCGGCTTCTGCGCCCTGGTGCCGGCCGATTTCACCTACGAAGAGACCAGCGCCGCCAACGCCAACCTGTTCATCGGCTCAATGATGGACGTGGCCCATCCCAAGCTGATGATCGAAGTGACCGATGCCGGCGGCCAGACAGCCACGGCG
>ENA-UOWE01002944-UOWE01002944.1-activated-sludge-metagenome-genome-assembly--contig:-NODE-2944-length-18061-cov-4.639287_pt1 | contig 18061 bp, 14 predicted proteins | sample MGYA00249841_ERZ761562 | MGnify/ENA primary metagenome ERZ761562 (study PRJEB28883, sample SAMN05720200) | activated sludge metagenome | isolation source: Anaerobic digester | place: Japan... | reverse complement strand
GCCAGAGAATCCTGGGGGCATTACTTTTTATATCATGCCTTTAAGCAAACTGTAGAAGGTAAGCAGCAATGGATCAATATAATTATAACAAGAATTTATAATCCTATTTATGAACAAGCAGCGCTTGCTGTTAACAGTTCAAAAAAGGCATTAAAACAGGAAATAGTTCTTTTTGGTTCCATTAAAACATTTGTCATATTTTTTTCAATATGTTTTATAGTGCAGCTTACTGGTATAGCAGTATTATTTTCAATATATGCTGGTCAAATTATTTATAAACCATTGCATGATCTCCATATAGTGATTTCAGACATTATAAGAGGCAATTTGAATAGAAGGTTTCTTGTGGTTCCTAACAATGAAACCGGCGCTCTTATGGAAGATTTTAACAGAATGATGGATTCACTCGAGCGAAACATGGGTGCTGCGATTCATTCTGAAAAAATGAATGTCTGGCAGGATATCGCACGTAAACTAGCTCATGAATTAAAAAACCCACTTACACCAATAAAACTCTCTGCAGAACGTGTACTCAAGCGATTTTCTCAGGATCCAGAACACATAGGTGAAATTTTAGAAAAATCAATGATGGCAATTATTCAGGAAGTCCTTACAATGGATAACCTATTAACAGATTTTCGTGATTTTTCAAAACTGCCAGAACCTCAGTTTGATTGGATACCACTCAAAGAAATTGTATCAGAAGCTGTTATGCTTTTCTCTGCATCATTTCCTCGTATGAAATTTCTTTTTGATACCATACCACAAAATCTGACAATACTTGCTGATCGAAGCTACCTCAATCAAATCTTTCGTAATCTCATTCTCAATGCAGCTGAAGCAAGCCAGGGAGCCTGTACGCTCACGATTAGTGCTGACCTTGTCAAAATGCCAGATTCCCTGTATTGTAGAATACGGGTCCATGATGATGGTCCAGGTATTCCTGACGAGATACTGCCCAAAATTTTTGCACCTTATTTTACTACTAAAGAACAAGGGACTGGTTTGGGACTTGTTATTGTCGAACATGCAGTTACAAGTCATGGTGGGACAATACATGTTGAATCAAAGCTCGGTTCAGGAACAGCTTTCATCATTGATCTGCCCATGAGAACAAGTCTACTTGATCAGGAAAATACATGAAATCAATATTAGTTATTGATGATGAACCAGGTATTCGCAATACAGTAAAAGATATTCTGGAAGATGAAAAGTATACTGTTTTTCTCGCTGAAGATGCCATTATCGGACTTGAGATTCTAAAGAAAGAAACTATTGATCTTGTAATTCTTGATGTCTGGCTACCCAGAATGGGTGGCATAGAAATGCTTAAAGAAATACGAGCAAACTGGCCAGTACTTGAAACCATTGTAATATCAGGGCATGCAACAATTGATATGGCCATTACTGCAATAAAATTAGGGGCTTTTGATTTTATAGAAAAACCACTATCAATTGAAAAAATATTAACTGCAGTGAGAAATGCATTCCAGGTAAAAGAGCTAAGACACGAGAATGCGCGGCTCAAGCATGAACTTCTTGAGCAAGATCAACTATTAGGTTCATCACGAGCTATGTGTGAAATTAAGAAGCTCATAAAACAGGCTGCAGAATCAAACGCTCGTGTTCTTATTACAGGAGAAAATGGAACCGGTAAGGAACTCGTTGCTCGACATATTCATATGCAATCAGACAGAAAAAATGGACCATTTATTGCTGTCAACTGTGCAGCAATTCCAGAAAATCTTATCGAAAGTGAACTGTTTGGACACGAGAAAGGAGCCTTTACCGATGCAATTGCACGCCGTAAAGGTAAATTCGAAATAGCTAATAATGGCACTATTTTTCTCGATGAAATAGGTGACATGTCACTCCAGGCTCAAGCAAAAGTACTCAGAGTAATTCAGGATATGCGTTTTGAGCGTGTTGGCGGGGAACAATCGATTGAAACTGATGTACGAATCATTGCTGCGACTAATAAAAATTTGCAAGAAGAGATAGTTCAAGGAAATTTCCGCGAGGACCTTTTTTACAGGCTCAATGTTATTCCTATTCATCTTCCTCCCCTCAGAGAACGGGAAGATGATATTGCAGAACTAGCTATACACTTTTTATCAAAATTTTGTAACGGTAAAAAGGTATTAACTCCAGATGCAATCCAGTACCTTAAAAATTACTCATGGCCTGGTAATATCAGAGAACTCAGAAATGCAATGGAACGTATTGCAGTTCTATCTTCCAAAAACGAACTTGATAAAAGCAGTATTGAACCTTTGCTATTTTTTAACGATCATGCAGCAACCATACAGAATCAAACAACAAACATTGATGACTTATTCGAACTATCAATAAACGATGCAAAAGAGAAATTTGAAAGATTATATCTTTTGTACAATTTACGAAAAACAGGTTATAATATAACTAAAACAGCTGAGACAATAGGCATTTACCCTAGTAACTTGCATGCTAAAATAAAGAAATTCAGAATCGAGGCAGGAGAATGAAAAATTTAACAATCCGGCAAAGAGAGATTCTTGCATTTCTTGATACATTTATTAAAAAAAATCATTTTCCCCCTACAATCCGGGAAATCAGCAACCATTTTTCAATTTCACCTAAAGCTGCTCACGATCATATTCGGGCACTTAAATCAAAAGGCGTTATCAAAGCTGAGGATGGTCGTTCTCGTGCAATTGAACTTGTACAAACCAGAGATAATGAGCCTTTAAGCAGAGAAATCCCCATAGTTGGCAATGTCGCAGCAGGTAAACCAATTTTCGCTGATGAAAACTATGAGGGATACATCGCAGTACCCATTTCATTGACGGGTAAAAATCCTTGTTTTGCAGTAAAAGTGCGCGGTGATAGCATGCGTGATGCAGGAATCATGGATGGAGATATTGCAATCATTGAACAGCGTTCCACTGCATCGGATGGAGATATCGTTGTAGCATTGCTGGAAGATTCAGTAACACTAAAGCGTTTCTATCGAGAAAAAGGCCGTATTCGGCTTGCTCCTGAAAACCCAGCGTATAAACCAATTTTTACCAATGATGTGCGCATTCTTGGAAGGCTAAAAGGCCTTGTGAGGCAATACTAGAGTATGGAACACTGCTATCTGCTCTGCGGACCTGAAGAAGGCAGCAAAGGTGATTTTATTAACAATCTCAAAAAAAGCATTGAAAAAGAATTCGGAAAAAACGGTGAATACTACAGCTATTATGCAGGTGAAACTGCTCCTGAAACGGTACTGGAAGTATTACAGCATGGAGCTCTTTTTTCCGACTGGCGTTTTGTCAGGTATCTCGATGCAGATAAAATTTCCGGAAAAGAAAACATGCAACTCATTACACAATTTATAAAAAATCCAGCACCTGCTGCTTTTCTCATCTTAGAAACTGTATCATATAGTATCGATAAAGCAATAGAAGAAGCTCTAGCAAAAGAAGCCAAAAAAACATTCTGGGAATTGTCGCTCGATGAAGCAGAAAACTGGGTTCAGGCATACTTTAAAAAAGCTTCTTTGGAAATTGAAAATAATGCAGTTACAATGTTGCTTGAACTTGTAGGCAATAATACAGAAGCACTTAAAACAGAATGTTCCCGTTTAGCACTTTTTTATCCGCCAGGGAGCTGTATTACTGAAGACACCATAGAACAGTACATTGCACATTCCAGGCAGGAAGATGTTTTTACATTGTTTGCCTCTCTTGTAGAAAATTCTTTTGAACATTCTCTAGGAATTTTACAGACAATACTGAGCTCAAAAGAAGCAAACGGCATCAGTATAATCTCTGGTCTTCGTTGGTCATTCCAGAGGCTGGCATCATTACATGAGCTTATTAAATCAGGAAAACCTTTTGAACAGGCAGCACGCACTTTAAAAATTACAAGCAGGAAAATGCTTTCACTCTACCATAAGGCACTTAGAGAATGGACATATGCTGAAGTAAAAGAGTTAATTGCATTCAGTGCCGAAATCGATTACCAATTACGACTTATGGGAACTGTTTTAGAACAGGAAATGCTTGAGTTGTTTCTTTTTTCCTGCAAATTTACAAAAAAACCAATAGCTATTTCACATCAAGAATCTAATTTAACGCTACAAACACTTTTATAGATTGATATAGTTACAGGTAATAGTCTTTCATTTCTTGACTTTTCAGAAGGCTCCTATTAGCATGTAAGAAGACGTTACTAGACTGTCTGTATGTATTTTCACAGATAAAGGAGCTCACCATGTCAGTAAATGGTACTATTTTCGGAAATCCAATTCCAAAACGCTCACTAAAAAATGCTGAAAAAGCTTTCAAAAAATATGCTAAGAAATTTAAATTTGATCCTATGAACTATCCCAAACTGACATCGGTTCCAATGCCTCAAGCTTTTGATGAGTTTGGAATCTATAAAGTAGTCAAGGATGAGCCAGGTCTTGAAAACACAAAACCTATTGTAGCAAACAATAGCATTATGATTGGTACCATTCGAATGGGATTCGGACATTATCGCATGGCGTTGGCAATTGCTTCCGCTGCAAAGCATGCTGGGCTTACACCATACTGGCTTGACCTCATGTCTTTTCCCGATAGTGCAGGAAGCAAGACCATTCAATATCTAGAAAATTTATATAACATCGGATCCAGGCTTTCACAAAAATTAAAATTATTTGATAAATGGATCTGGGAACCTATTACATCACAGGTTGCTAAAGGTCTTGCTTATACAGCTCGTGATAGAGCGCTCGCCAGACTCTTTGAACCTAATCTTCGCGATTTACCCAAGGATATACCATTTATTTCATCACATCCATGGACAGGACATGCTGCAGTACATGCAGGACTTAAAAGTGTCGTAGCTATTATTCCTGACAACTATGCTCTGGCGTTTCATCTAGTAGAAGGTGCAGGACACACAGTGCAAACTGGCTCTCTCTATATGGGCTACCGTACACTGCGAGATATGGGTGGTGGAGAGGAACTCTACCATACTATTCCACAGAACGACATACGCTATGTAGGTCATTATGTTGATCATGAAATTGTTTCTAATATAAATGCAGACTGTGAAGCGAGACTTGCAAGGCTCCGTGATAAAAAAACACGTCGATTTCTACTAACCATGGGTGGTGCCGGCGCACAGGCAAAACGGTTTGCTGATATAGCAAAGTTTTGTAAAAGCGCTATCGATTCAAAAAAATTAGCGTTGTTTATCAATATGGGAGACCATGCAGGTCGATGGGCTGAACTCAAATATGAGCTTGATTGCAGCGGAATACATTACACAATGCATACAGAGTGGGAATCGACAAAGGCTTTTATTGAAGAAATTCGCAATGACGGGGCTCATGGTGTACATATATTTTTACACACTTCATTTTTTGCTGCAGTATATACTACCAATTTACTCATGCGTGTTGTTGATGTTATGATTACAAAACCAAGCGAACTTGCTTTCTATCCAGTACCAAAACTCTTTATTCAACGAGTAGGCAAACATGAAGCATGGGGTGCAATCCATGGTTCAGAGATTGGAGACGGAACACTGGAAACATCTTCTGCAGCAAATCTGCGCCAAGCACTGCGTCTGCTTATTGAAGAAGACGATTTAATCACCTTATATTGCGGCAATATCATACGCAATGCACAGGCAGGCATGTATGATGGAGCGTACCATGCAATTGAGTATGCACTGGAGCGTTTAGACCAACGAAAATAAGTGCTTGGCGAGCAAGAAGAAAATGCTGGGTTAACAAACGGTCAGTCTTATTAAACCTGTTACTTTTTTTTCCACTGGTCAAAGACCATGCTAACTTTATACCGCTTGACTGCAACCACAGCATTAACAACCGTGTCCATTATAAAGGATTTCATTACTATTGCACTCTCAACCTGCAGATAGGTAAATTGAGCTGTTAGCGATTTTACAAGTGGCGGCAGCGTACTGTATGTCTGAACAGCATTGAGCGGAATTCCATCAGTATTAAAGTAAACAACCCCCTGTGCTGCCGCTTTCTTAGTTTTCACAGAATAAGGTACAGCTACCTGTCCTTCAATTACAGCAATATTTCCAGTGTCAATAACGAGGTTATTAAAATATTTTTTTTCAAATGGCGAAATATCAAATCCTTCTGGAGGACCTCCTGAAGAGTTGCTATCACTGCTTTGTTTATCAAATCGTTTCTGCCATTCCTTGGTAACATCTTTCCCATTCTTTTCTGCACGTAGCACTGTCGTTTCCATGCTTGAACCAGTCCATCGCTGAATCATCGTTCCCCACTCTGTAGATTCAAGCTTGTTATCACGGTTATACTCTTCTATGCGTATCGTATAAGTTGCAGGATAATACGATGCTGCGTTTGTATATGCCTCTACCGCTGTATTCCACCAAACGGAAACCGTTCCCATAGATAACGATACTGCCAGCGCCAGTACTGATAGTTTCATACTCACTCCTGCTCTACTATAGAATATACCGGCAAAGTCCAAAAACACAAAGATATTTTTGCACAATGCTACGCATAACTACTTTACTATTAGCAATTTTACAGTATACTAAATAGTAAGACCTTACTCTTTTTAAGGAGGATAGTATGGCTGCAAAAGACAAAGAAAAGAAAGAACCAAAGAAAAAACCCCAAAAAACGCTCATGGAAAAACGAAAGGAAAAACAAGAGAAAAAGAAAAACGCTTCACAATCGTAATGGAGCGTCTTTAGTATTCTTTATTAGCGAGTAAAAAAGGGCTGCCTGAGATTTTTTGGCAGCCCTTTTTATTTATAATAAATCAGCGATTATAAAGCACTAACAATTGATTCAAACCGTTTTACCTTTTCTTCCACAATTTTTATGCTGGCTCGCCAGAAATCTGGTTTAGTAATATCAACACCCAGGTGTTTCTGTGCAAGCTCTTCAGTTTCCATGCGGCCTGTATCACGCAGTAAAGCGACATAGGCGTCATGGAACTTACTGCCAAGGTCATTGCGCCGAGCATAAACGCCAAGGCTAAACAGATAACCAAACGAATACGGATAATTATAAAAACTGACTCCCGAAATATGAAAATGCAGCTTTGATGCCCAGAAATATTCATCGTAATCGGAGAGCGCATCACCGTACCATTCTTTCCACGCCTCGCGCATGGTTCGCTTAAAATCCTCTGCAGTAAAAATGCCCTGCTTCCGCTGTTCGTAGAATCGATACTCAAACTCAAATCGTGCTGGAATATTTAAGAGGAATGTCGCTGCATCCTGTGCATCTGACCATGCAAGCTCGAGCAATGCTGATGAATCTCCTGCCTCTCGCGCAAGTAAATCACCAAGCACAGTTTCTGCAAAGGTGCTGGCAGTTTCTGCAAGTGGCATGGGATAATCAGCTTCCATGAGCGGGATATCTCGCATTACATAAGAATGGTATGCATGTCCCAGCTCATGTGAGAGTGTAGAAAGCTCAGACAATGCGCCCTTGTAGGTCATGTAGACATAGGGTTTTCTAGTCTTTGCAAATTCGGTGCAGTATGCACCAGGACGCTTACCATCTTTTACTCTGCCTTCTATCCGCTTTTGCTCAGCCATCATCGCAACAAAATTGCCCATTGCAGGACCGATTGATGCGTATGCCCGCTGAACCATTTCGAGCCCTTTGCTATACGGAATAGGTTCTGCCTGTTTGCCAAGCTCTGGAGCTGGTGCAAGAATGTCCCATGGGCCTAACCGATCAACTTTATACAGTTTTGCCTGCAGTTTGAGTGCCTTTCGTCCCAGTTCTCTGTTTTCTTTGAGCACGCTAATGAGCGTATCCAGAGTGTTCCGGGTTATTCGACTCTGGAAAAGACTCGTATCAAGAAAGTGAACCTTTTCCTTATATGAACGAAGCTCTGCTTCGGCATGACGCCAGCCTGCAAGTGAATTGAGTATTGCTGCGAAAGATTCTTCATGTGTCTGCATGGCAGCATTGATACCACGCCATGCTGCTTCACGAAGTGCTCGATCGGGCTGTTTGAGCAGTGTAGCTGCACTGGCGAGTCCCATTTCCTGCGTTGTACCGTCTGGCTTTTTTACAGTTACGGTAAGTGTTCCTGTTAAATTATCATATAAGTCACCCCACGCAGTATATCCCGAAGGACTCATGGTATTCAAAGTTTTCTCTACATCGAGCGGAAGTGTGCGATTTCGCAGCTTTCGATCCTGACTCAGAGTAAATCTAAACCGATGCATATTCGGCAAATTGCAAAATGCATCAAAGAATGAATCAGGACAAAGCTTCATTATCAAAAACATACCTGCAGCACTGCTATTGAGTACTGCCGTTTTTTCTACCAACATACCCCTGATTCGTTTAGCGTCTGCATTGCCGCCATCGGTGCTGAGTACACAATTAGCGTATGTGCCCATATTAATGCGCAGAACCATCGCTGATTCATAAAGTTCTGCAAATTCTTTGCATTGATCGAGCAGTTCCTTGTGCTTGAGAGGATCAAGCGATGCTGCTTCTGGCACATAGTTGCTGATAGCAGTTCCTAGCGACGCAAGTGATGCGATTATTTGTTCAAACTTGCTCAAATCTCCAGAAAAAGCAGGTGAATCAAAGCCTGCATATTCAGAAGAAAGATCCCAGGATGGGCCTTCGATACTGGACTGTGAGCCAGCATTGTGATTGTATAGTGTTTTCATAGGAGCAGTATAGTAGCACTTTTCATTTCGTGCAATCCTCTTGCCTGTTTTATCTGTTAAAGCTATAGTAAAAGCCTATGGAAAACTACAAACGTACAACAACCTGTGGAGCGCTACGAGCTCACGACGCAGGAAAATCTGTTATACTCAATGGCTGGGTGCACCGCAAACGTGACCACGGTGGCATTTCATTTATCAATCTGAGGGATCGCTATGGCATAACCCAGGTAGTTGTTGATGCAGATGCATCAGACAAGCTAAAAGCTGTTGCCGATGAACTTCACAATGAATACTGTATTGCTGTGACCGGTACGGTACGGCTTCGACCCGATACCATGAAGAACCCTGGTATGCCGACTGGTGAAATCGAGGTAAAGGCAGAGGATATTATAATCTTATCACGCTGTGCAGTACTCCCATTCCAGATAGAAGACGAGAACCAGGCACGCGAAGAATTGCGGCTCAAATACCGATACCTTGACCTCAGAACTCAAGGCATGCAGGAACGCATCAAACTCCGGCACGAAGTAGCATTTGCAGTACGCGAATGGCTTACCGCACAGGGCTTTTACGAAATTGAAACTCCAACATTTATCAAGAGCACACCAGAAGGCGCGCGGGATTACCTTGTGCCAAGCAGGCTCTATCCCGGAAAGTTTTATGCTCTTCCGCAGAGCCCACAGCTCTATAAGCAAATCTTAATGGTATCCGGTTTTGATAAATATTTTCAGATTGCACGCTGTTACCGTGATGAAGATGCCCGTGGAGACCGCCAGCCTGAGTTTACGCAAATTGACATTGAAATGTCATTTGTAAACCGTGAGGACATACTCACACTCATCGAAGGACTCTTTGGCTATGTCTTTAAAAAAACACTGGGCGTAACACTGCCAGAGCATTTTGTCCGAATTCCCTATGATGAAGCCATGGAGCGCTTTGGTACAGACAAACCAGACTTACGCTTTGGTATGGAAATGCAGGATTTTTCAGAGTTTGTACCAAACTCAACATTCCAGGCTTTTAAGGATGCTCTCGCACAGGGAGAAGCCATTAAGCAGGAAGCTCAGGCTCGCGGTATCACCAAACAGGGAGGTGGCGTCAAAGCACTGGTCGTTCCCGGCAAAGCCGATTATTCACGCAAGCAAATAGAAGAACTCGAAGCAGCGGCAAAAATCTATAAAGCTAAAGGGCTTGCTTGGATGAAGGTAACACAGGACGGTGCACTAGAGGGCGGCGCAGCAAAATTTTTTGCTGAACAAGCCGATGCAATAAAAACTAAACTTGGCGCAAAACCTGGTGACCTAATCCTCATGGTTGCTGACAGCAATAGAAACATTGCCAATACTGCACTTGGTGCAGTGCGGAGCAAGCTCGGCAAAGATTTGGGGCTCTGTGATCCTAAACGCTTTGAGTTTGCCTGGATCATCGATTTTCCCATGTTTGAATACAATGAGGAAGAACAGCGATGGGAAGCAGCACACCACATGTTTACCTGGCCACAGGAAAAATACCATGCAACAATGGAACATGACCCCGGTGCAGTAAAAGGTGATTTGTATGACCTCGTGCTCAATGGCTTTGAGCTTGCATCTGGCTCTATCCGAATACACGATCCCGAGCTTCAGAAAAAAGTATTCAAAATAGTTGGATTCTCTGAAGCAGAAGCAGAGAAGCGTTTTGGATTTCTTGTCGAAGCCTTTAAGTATGGACCTCCTCCGCATGGCGGAATTGCCCCTGGCTTAGACCGCCTTGTTATGCTCATGGCAGGACAGACTTCCATTAAAGAGGTAATAGCCTTCCCCAAAAATACATTTGCTGTAAGCCCGATGGATGAATGTCCGAGTGAAGTTGATCAAAAACAACTCGATGAGCTCCATCTATGTATCAAGTACCCTGACAAATAGGCAGGATACCTGCATCGATAGGTTACGCTAAACGCACAGGAAATTGTGTTTACATAAAAGCATACCTGACATATTGGCAATACTATTGTGAAGCTAGTAGTACGCACAAATTTCCTGTCGCTAGCGAAGCTGATTTCTATTCCCGAGAGTAATTTACGAATTATTTCGACTTCTTACGCAAAGCTGCTCAGTATCAGGAGTATTTTACTACCCAGCGGTATAACTGGTACAAACATATTTTTAGAACTCTGACTGCTTAATCCTTGGGGTGAACATCTCCCTTCGCTGATCATGTTTTTTGACTTTTTACTTTTATTTTTTAGATATATCATATATAATTAATGCAGATAAATATAAATAGAGTTTTTTGGTTCAAGCTCTCTGTCTTCGCAATTTCTTATAAAAATTAATCTATCCAGTATTCTTTGAACAACCTCGTCTAATTCTTCTTATGTTAGATTGTTACTTTGATTTAGTTTTATTAGATTATTTGATAGTAATTCTCTAAATCTTCTGAAATCCAATAAAAGCTGTTTATCAACAGAACTCTTTTTTATTTTCTTTCCCCTTTTTTCAGCTTCTTTGTCTATTAATCCCTGTTCAAAACTCTCTTTTGACAAGAGCCACAATTCATTAAACCTGTCTAAAAATTTGTGACATGGAATTGTTTTAAGATGGCTTTGTAAAGGATTTGTTGTTTTCCATTCTGTATTAAAGATTTTCACGCTTTCAAAATCAGTAAGAACCGCCCAAATACAACCGTTATGCCAAGCGTAATTTATCGCCTGTTCAATAAACTTAGGATTATCTAAATTTTCTATTAATGCTTCTGCTTCTAAGAAGAATTATGGAATACCGTTAATTCTAAAACCATAATCAATCCTTTTTTTGGAAATTTTTTCTTCAGCAGTTACCTAATTTTAATCTTCAGTATTCAAACATAAAGCACGAAACAAAGGAAGAATAAAATCCTTTTTAGTCATCTCCTCATTGTATTTGCTGACTCTCTTTTCTTCCACAACTTTATTATATTTTTCTACAAGTTTTCTGATTTCTTGTTTTATCGTTTCAGTGTTCATCATAGTAATAGTTTTTTACTCAATTTATTAATCTTTTTGTTTGAAACAGTCCGTCACATAAAAGTTTAGGATATAAAATCATTTCTATAATATCCGAGCGAAGCGAGACTATCCGTGCCGGAGGCACTCCCGCGACCCATTTTTTTCACTTAACGTTTCTCGGCTATGAGCCGTTTTAATGGCATATAGCTGCTGTTGTGCGATGGGCATAGCGCCTCTTTGGTATTTGTATTTATTTTTTAACCTCGCCCCCTTCTTTGCCGCCGGAGCTATGGGTTCAACAATCTCACCACAGGTGACAGAGGAGACGGCTTTCTTGTTATTCATTTTTACCGATTTGATTTTCATTTCTTACGTACCTTGGGTTTTCTTGTCTTCTTCCCGCCCTCTATTTTCACCTTTTCCTCCAGTATTCTCTTGAGAAGTTCTTCAGCCGGTTCATCATTTGGGTCTGGCTCTACCAATTCACCGCGAAACGCCTTGGCAAGAATAGACTGTTCAAGTTTTTCTACACGCTCAAGGGCTTTTTTATATTTTGCTTCAATAGAATCAGCAAGGGCAAAGAGCTTTTCCACACGGCGAACGATTTCCTGCTGTTCTTCGAGGGGGGGTAGAGGGATCAGAAAAGTAGATAATACCTGTGCATTAATATTTGATTGACTAACACCATCTGTTTTTACCTGTTTGCACCACTCTTTTGCTCTTTCTGTATTTAAGCAGTAGTTCAGGTAATCAGAATTGATATACTCTGGTTTATAATTAATACGTATTAAATAACCTGCAAAAATTGCTGTTCTTTTTTCTTTATAAATACTAGTTTTGCCTACTAAATCAGGGCTGTTTGTTCTATTGAAAAGTACATCACCGTAACTTAATGCATATTTTTTAATCTCAGAGTCATCATTTGTATATTTTAAATCAGACCAATCGATTAAACCATTTTGTAAATTCCCCATTCTTAGAACCGGTACTTTTCCTTCTTTTTCTGATTTTGATGATGTACCATATTGAAAGCTACTTGAAATGTTTTTTAATTCAACCCATAACCAATCATCCTGTAATTCATAAGGTCCTTCTTCTATTTTTTCACCTAAATAATTGTTACTAATTGACTTCCCCTCCCTCCAATCCTCCGTCAGCCTTCCCGAACACGCGGCGGCAAGGACGCTCTGCCGAAACTTCTTGAGTATCACCGGAATTTTCTCAAGCCTTGCTTTTGCACTTTTCACCTTCGGCAAAATGGCATCCAGCTTTTCCACAATGCGCTTTTGCTCGTTCAGGGGCGGGAGGGGGATTATTAATTTAACTGCATTAGAATCTGTTAATGCTTCTTGTGTAGAGCCGGTTGCTAATTCATCTCTTTGTTCTAAAAAATAACTAGATTGAACGTAATAATAAATTAATTTTTCTATATATGTATTCCCATAAGGTCGCAATTGAAGAAATCCAGTAGAAAACAAAGCACCTTCAAAAGTGGGAACATTTATAATAATTGGCTTATTAGTATTTTTCATTCTTGCTTGAAAGACATCATTTCTTTTTGCTATTCTATTTGCTCTTGATGGCCTTTCGTTAAATGAAAATACCCCTTCTTCCAAATAAAAATCTTTTTGAATACCACCTGTTGAATAATATTTTTTTTTGCCTTCATATTCATATACACCAGTTGGAACCAGATAAAGAATATTATCAATTCTATCAAAAACCCAATGTTCCGGAAAATTCTTTCCCATCACTCCCTCTCCAATAAAGCGTTAATTTCATTCAACTCATCCACCACAGCTTCCAGTTCGCTCATTGCTTCGGAAATCAGGTCTGAAGGTTCGGGCAGGTCGTTGGGGTCATCCAGGGTATCATCTTTCAGCCACTTGATATCGAGTTTGTAGCCGCGCTCTTTGATTTCATCGATGGTAAAAGCCCTGAATCGGCCTTCTGGTCCCTGGTCTATTCGTTTGCTATTGCCGTTGGGGTCTTTGCCGTAGCATTTTTCAAAGTCGGCAAACATTTCAGCCGTGAGCGGACGGTCTTTTTTGGTGCAACTGGGGATGTTCGAGCGGTTGTCGTAAATCCAGACTTTTTCCGTGGGTCTTCCTTTCTGCAAAAAGATTACATTTGCTTGAGCGTTTGCATATGGAACGAATGTTCCGCGCGGCAGCCGTAAAATAGTATGCACATTACAGTCAGCCATAACGATCTCAAAAACTTCTGCCGCTTTATCTTCAAACAGGCAATTGTCGGGTAATACTATTGCCGCACGTCCGCCGGGTTTAAGTATAGTCAGTATATGTTGAACAAAGTTAAGTTGCTTGTTACTTGTGGCAATAGTAAAATCGTCCCTTGTTGGCACCTGCCCGGCTCCTTTGGTGCCAAAGGGTGGATTGGTGAGTACAACATCATAGCGCTCGCTCCTGTCCGGTTCGTAAATGGTATCGCCAAGATAAATAGTTGGTCTAAGGCCATGCAGAAACAGATTCATCAATGCCAATCGGCGCGGACGGGCAACCAGGTCCTGTCCGTAATACGTCTCTTCTTTGATTCGCTTAACCTCGTCAACCGGAATAGCTCCTTTTGTTTTTTCGATTAACCATTCATAAGCGGCAACCAAAAATCCACCTGTTCCACAGGCCGGGTCGCAGATTTTCATTTCTTTATTGGCAAGCGGATCAGGCTGCATCAGCCGGACAATAGTCTGGATTAAAACACGAGGCGTAAAGTATTGACCCGCTCCTTTTTTCCCTTCGCTTGCGGCTTTCTCAAGAAGTCCCTCAAAGGCTTGTGCTTTTACATCAACACCGAGACTTGACCAGTCTTCGGCATCGATCATGGTAATAATTTTCTTTAGATTTACCGGATTGTTAAATTTGGGCATGGACTGAGCAAAGATATCGCCTAAAAGACCTTTTTCATCGCGTAGTTTTTGTAATACCCACAGGTAATGGTCTGTCAATTCTGTTCCTGATTTGCTTTTCAGTGTATCCCAATCGCATTTTTGAGGCAAATCAATGCCTTTCTCATTAGCCATTTTTATAAATAAAAGATATGTCAGCTGTTCTATATAATCGCCATAATCAATACCATCATGTCGCAAGGTATTACACATTCCCCAGAGTTTGTTTACAATATCCGACATAAAATCTCCTTCTTCATTTATCAGGGTTATCGCTTAATATACGGGAAAAATCGGTTACAATGTATTTCTTAAACTGTTCTTTAACATGCTCGGTATTGTTTTTTGTATTTTTTCCATTAAACCAAATACTCCTCAATCCCGTATTCTTTCCGCGTTTATTTTGTACTGATTCTTTAAGAAACTCTTTTGATGAAAGAATAAATGTTGTATCAAGGCGTTCAGAATAAAAAATGAACCAGTAGTTTTTTCTATACTCATGTGGTATAGCAGCAAAAAGCGCACCATCACCGAATTTAACATCTTTTGATCGTGCTTTTATTTGGATTTCTACAAAAGTGCCGTCTTCTTTTCTAACAACAGCATCAATAGCATTATCATCAACCAGAGGTATATACAAATCAAGCCCTTCTTTTAGCATCCGTCCAATAACATAAAATTCAATTCTTTTTCCAAAACCTGCCGAATGTCTATATTTCATTATGCAGCCAACCTGTTATTTATTTCTTCGATTATTTTATCAAGTTCGGTCCCAAAAATCTTTTGTGCCTTCGCAAGTCCTCCGTGTCGTTCGAGAACAGGTACAAGGTTAAAATTTTCTTTTTCTATGGCAAGATTTACGACAAGATGTTGTTTAATGTAATTAAGCCATTCTAACTGCTCTAGTGTAAAAGTATGCTCTTTTATTAATGAATCTATTGCCCGGTTAACGCGCTCTTCGGCGGTTAATAAAGGATTGGTCATGTCATCTGCATTTTTAATCATCGAGATAATATCAACCATTGATTTATGACTTGATAACTCATATGCTTTACGAAGTTGTTCTTCGTCAAATGAATTCTTTTTGAGAATTTCTCGGATTTCCTTTAAAGCCTTTGTATTCCATTTTCTCGGATTTAAAAAAAGAATGGATAACGCCTCTATTTCTGATTTATTCTTCTGAATAAATTCTGAAAAGGCAGTAAGATAATCTACTGGTTTCAGTGCTTTTTCATTGTACTTAAAAACACATTCTGAAACTACAGAATCTATTGTCTCATAAGCAACATAAAATGGATTTTTCGCTCTGTCATAATTAACAAGAAGATCTTGGAAATCCTTATTTCTAAGAATGTTCATTGTTGCAGTAAACTCATTTTTTAAAGCTTCTCGTAAATTATCTGCAAATTTTGCCATATCACCATCAGGAATATACCTTGAAAAATCCTCACGAGCCTTGGCGCTCATGGTATTTTCAATACGGTGCAGCCTTTTAATCAGGCGCTTTGTGTTGTAATCGCGTTCAATATTATTCCAGATATTTTCAATAATTTGCTCTATTGTCACTGTTTTTCCGGTTTCTTCTACCTCAACAACAAAATCAGTCGTGTCTTTGAAATATTCAATCAATGTTCCGTCGAAACAATCAAATATGGTAAAGTATTCCTTGTTTATGTCTGGGCATTTTCTCGTACCGCGGCCAAGCATTTGCGTCCAGAGTATACGCGATTTCACAGGTCGCAAGAAAACAATAAATTCCAGAGCAGGTATATCAACGCCTGTGGAAAGCATGTCAACAGTTACAACAATTGCAGGATAAGGTCGATTTCTAAAACGTCTGATCTTTTCAAGAGGACGGTCAACAGATGGGTTACCTGTTATCTTCTGGACAAAATCATCACCCCTGCCAAATACTTCACGAGCAAGATTAACAAGCTGATCAGCATGTGATATATTCGGGATATCATTAACTGCAAAAATGAGTGTTTTAGGGAATCTGCCAGTTCTTTTTTCATGCTCACGAGCATATTCTTTGATTTCTTCCAGGATTTTTCTATTGCTATCAGGAGAAGTAATCTTCTTTTCAATATCCTCTGAATTAAACTCCCTTTCATCTTCGAGCGTATCTATTAATTCTTTTCCGGTTTCAGGATCTTTAAGCCCAATTTTCTCACCTTCTTTAAGAAAAATGCCATTTATACGGACATCAGATTTAATCTTAATAGCCTGGTAATCCACAAGATAACCATCTAATACAGCTTGCTCTACTGTATAGCGGTAAATCGGATTCCCAAAATAAGCAACAGTATGCGAAGCTGGCGTTGCTGTCAGGCCGATTTTTATCGCGTCAAAATGATTAAGGACAGAACGCCAAATGTTGGTGTCTTTAGAAGTATAGCCCCGATGGCATTCATCAGCGATTATCACATCAAAAGCATGAATTGGTATTGTGATTTTATCCGATTCCTCATCAATTTCCGGATCGCTTTCTCCCTGACTGAAAGATCCTTCCCTCCCAAAAAGGTTGATTGCCATACGTTGAATAGTGGAAACATAAACAAAGGTATGCGCTGCAGTTGGCATAGTAAGGTATTGATTAGGCATCACACCTATATCAAACTTTTCGCCTTCCTCAAAATCTTCTTTTTTGAAGCGTTGAGAAAAAACCTCGTATTCCTGATTGAACTTATTACCGTTCGGTGTGATAAAAGCAGAAAATGCCTGAGCCGCTTGTGCCGCCAAAGCCCTTCGGTCTACAAGAAAAAGAATACGTTTTGCATAACCGGATTTAATCAACCTATATATCATGCAAACGGTTGTAAATGTTTTACCAGTTCCAGTTGCCATTGCGAGCATCATTTTTCTTTTATTGTCAATTAAACCTATTTCGACGGCACTTATTGCATCTTTTTGATATGGTCGTAATCTTTCAAAATCAATAGGATTTTCAACAAACCATTGCTTAGCCTTCTGTAAATTACGATTAAACATTTCTTCAAGTGCATCAGGTGTATGGAAGTTTAGTAATTCGCGTGAGTAATAATTATTTTCTCTTATATCAGCAAACCAGATTTGTTCTCCATTTGAAGAATACAAAAAAGGAACTTTGAAAGAATTCCAGACACCAATAGTATTTTTACATCCAGATGAATAACGTTTTGCCTGTTCCAATACATTTTGAGGGTTTATAGCTACTTTTTTGGCTTCAATAATACCAAGCAATTTCCCGTTGACAAAAAGCGCATAATCAGCAGGTCCATTATCTGTTGGAAATTCCTCTACTGCATGATGTTTTAACGAAGAGATGTCAAGATTTTTATTGTATGGAATAATTTCCCAAGCTGGATTCAATGCCTTTAATTGAGCATCAATCCTTGTTTTTCTTGTCTGCCATTCGCTTTCAGTCATCCTTTCAATTCCTCTTGATTCTTCCCTCTTGACCGCCACATACAGACTAATAGCAACTGTGATTTCAGACTTCTGGCTGTTTTTGCCAAAACTCGAGGTTTCCTTGTGTTCCCGCG
>ENA-UOWE01002935-UOWE01002935.1-activated-sludge-metagenome-genome-assembly--contig:-NODE-2935-length-18107-cov-4.995291_pt1 | contig 18107 bp, 20 predicted proteins | sample MGYA00249841_ERZ761562 | MGnify/ENA primary metagenome ERZ761562 (study PRJEB28883, sample SAMN05720200) | activated sludge metagenome | isolation source: Anaerobic digester | place: Japan... | reverse complement strand
GCACCTGACATTTTACGAATTGTGAAAGTTTCTGTGTTTCCAGAACCTCTTCTTTGAATAACAACACCTTTAAAAAACTGTGTTCTTGTTTTTTCACCCTCTTTAATTTCATAGAAAACTGTGATTGTGTCTCCAGCTCCAAATTCAGGGAAATCTTTTCTTGTTACGAATTCGTCTTGAACGAATTTCAATAAATCTGCCATTTTATTTTTATTTTATGGTTTTAAAAAGAGCAACATTCACGGATTTCGCCAGAGGTTGGTCTAATGAGGGCGCAAAAATAATTATAAATTATGAATTATGAATTATGAATTACGATTTTTTTTAATCTTTTTATTGATATTTTCGCATAACGTTATTTTCAGACTTTTGAACTTTGGACTTTCAGACTATTCTAGCAAATCCGGTCGTCTATTTTTAGTATGTTCATAAGCCATATCTTCTCTCCATTTGTCTATTTTGGCAAAATTTCCGCTGGTTAAAACTTCGGGAACTTTCCATCCTTTATAATCAGCAGGTCTTGTATATATTGGACCTGACAATAAATTATCTTGAAAACTATCCGTCAATGCCGAAGTTTCATCACTCAAAACACCTGGAATCAATCGAATTATAGAATCGCATAACACCAAAGCACCCAATTCTCCACCACTCAAAACATAATCGCCAATCGAAATTTCTTTGGTGATAAAATGATCACGAACGCGTTGATCCACACCTTTATAATGACCACAAAGAATAATAATATTTTCATACATCGACATTGTGTTGGCCATTTTTTGGTTCAAAGTATCACCATCTGGCGACATATAAATGATTTCGTCGTAAGTTCTTTCGCTTTTCAAGTGCGTAATACAATCGTCAATAGGCTGGATATTCATTACCATTCCAGCACCACCACCATACGGATAATCGTCCACACTTTTTTGTTTATTGGTCGTATAATCTCTCAGATTATGAAAATGAACTTCCACAATTCCTTTGTCAATAGCACGTTTCATTATCGAAGCCTCAAACGGACTTCGCAATAATTCAGGTAATACGGTTATAATATCTATGCGCATTTTTTTTCTTTTCTAGGATGCAAATGTACAAAGTTTTTTTTCAGGAGCTATTTCCAGCTATTCGTTACAATCTCCCGAAGAAAAATCGGGAGGATTTCCACTGCTATCTGGGCTAGGAATTGGTGTGATAAATTTCATTGTTTCTTAATTGAAAAAAATTACTTTTACAAGAACGAATTTTAGACACAAAAACAATAACATATGCAAAGTTTTGGAGCAAGTAAAGAATTTATAAAAGACGATGAATTCGACTGGGAAGCGGTTGGCAAAGGCATCAAACGAAAAATAATGGGTTATGATGATACGATTATGATGGTCAATGTTCTTTTCGAAAAAGGAGCTATCGGAACGCCTCACGAACATTATCATTCGCAAGTAACTAATGTTGCTAAAGGTGCTTTTGAAGTGACTATTAATGGAGTGACCAAAGTAATGAAACAAGGCGATTGTTTCTATATTCCGCCGCATATTATTCACGGTGTGGTTTGTATTGAAGATGGTTTGCTTATAGATGTTTTTAGTCCAATTCGCGAAGATTTTATGCAAAAAATGACTTATTAAAAAGGGAATTTTAAAAATCACTGTATTTGCAAATCGTCAACTCTAATTATTTTTGTAAATTTGCACCTCAATAAAAAACAATAAAAATGGAAAACGGAATATACGCTAAATTCAATACCGCAAAAGGTTCGATTTTAGTAAAACTAACACACGATTTAACACCAGGAACTGTAGGGAATTTTGTAGCACTTGCAGAAGGAAATATGGAAAACAAAATCAAACCACAAGGACAAAAATTCTATGATGGTTTAAATTTTCATAGAGTGATTCCTAATTTTATGATTCAAGGTGGTTGTCCTCTTGGAACTGGAACTGGTGATCCTGGGTATAAATTTGATGATGAATTTCATTCAGATTTGCGTCACGATGCGCCAGGGGTTTTGTCTATGGCAAATTCAGGGCCAGGAAGTAATGGTTCTCAGTTTTTTATTACGCACGTTGCAACTCCGTGGTTAGATGATAAACACACTGTTTTTGGTCATGTAATCGAAGGTCAAGATGTAGTGGATGCTATTGCTCAAGGCGATAAATTAGAAACTCTTGAAATTATTAGAGTAGGAGCGGAAGCGAAAAATTGGAATGCCATTGAGGCTTATGTTGGTTTGAAAGGAGCTCGATTGAAAAAATTAGCTGCTTTGAAAGCAGAATCTGAAGCTAAAATGGAAAAATTAGCAGCAGGTTTCGAAAAAACAGAATCAGGATTGCGTTACCAATTCATTCAAAGAGGAAATGGAAAACAAGCTGAAGCAGGAAAAACAGTATCTGTTCACTACGAAGGGTCATTAGAAAACGGAAAAGTGTTTGATTCTTCCTATCCAAGAAAAAAACCAATCGAATTCAAATTAGGAATCGGTCAAGTTATTGAAGGTTGGGACGAAGGAATTGCTTTGTTGAAAGTAGGAGATAAAGCTCGTTTTGTTATTCCATCTGATTTAGGATATGGACCAAATGGTGCTGGAGGAGTTATTCCGCCAAATGCAATCTTAATTTTTGATGTAGAATTAATGGATGTAAAATAAAATAACGATAGAGACATTGCATTGCAACGTCTGTACTGTTTTGCATAAATATATCTAATCCCAAAGCGAGAGTTTTGGGATTTTTTATTTAGATGTTTTTGGAGATACATTGCAAAAAAAAAGTCCAAAAATCTTGCGACTTTTGGACTTGGTGATTGGGTTTGGTTAGTTATTATTTGGTTTATTGAATTAAAATCTAAATATCTTCAAATTCGATATTGGTAAAACTAGAAATAGAAGGAATTTTTTCTTCTTCGATTTTGTCAAAATCATATTCTTTTTTATAATCTTTTTGGTGTCTTTCAGAGATTACTTCTTCACCTTTGTGGTTCAAAACGTAAGAAGTCATTTCTTCTAAAATTTCGGCGAAAGCTACAAAATCTTCTTTGTATAAATATATTTTGTGTTTTTTGAAGTGAAATGAACCATCGGTTTCGGTAAATTTCTTGCTTTCGGTAATTGTAATATAATAATCGTCTGCTTTTGTAGCTCTTACATCAAAGAAATAGGTTCTTCTTCCAGCTCTTAAAACTTTAGAAAAAATCTCTTCTTTTTCTAACATATCATTTTCTCTCATAATCCTTCGGTCAATTTGTGGTTGTTAAGTACTACTCAAAAATCTAAAAAATATATGTATTACACAACAATTATTGCAATTCTTTTTCAGAAAGTTGTTTAAGGTATAAAGCGGCATAATACCCCTCCTGATTTAGTAATTGATTATGAGAGCCTTGCTCAATAATTCGTCCTTCGTCAAGGATAATAATACGGTCTGCATTTTTGGCCGAAGATACTCTATGGCTCACAATTATGGTCGTTTTGTCTCTACAAATTTCCTCGAGATTGTTCAAAATGGCTTCTTCGGTTTCGGTATCAACCGCAGATAGACAATCGTCGAATAATAAAATTTTAGGATTTTTGATGATGGCTCTCGCAATCGAAACCCGTTGTTTTTGTCCACCTGAAAGTGTGATACCTCTTTCGCCTAGAATGGTATCATATTGTTTGCTGAAACCGATGATATTGTCGTGAACTACTGCACTTTTTGCAACAGCTTCTATTTCATCGTCGGTAGCGTCTTCTTTGCCAAATTTGATGTTGTTTTTGATGGTGTCTGAAAACAAAAAAGCATCTTGTGGCACAATTCCAATGCTGTTTCTTAAATCGAATAAATTGACTTTACTAATTTCTTTTTTGTCAATAGTAATTTGACCTTCTGATACGTCATAAAGTCTAGAAATTAGTGAAATAATAGTTGATTTTCCTGAACCCGTTTTTCCTAAAATAGCCAATGTTTCTCCTTTATGAACCGTGAAGCTGATGTCTTGCAAAGCTTTTATGTTGGTATCTTCATAAATATAGCTAACATTTTCGAAAGAAATTGCCCCTTCAATTATCGATTTTTTAGAGGTATTATTTTGTATTTCAGGAACGATTTTTAGGAATTCGTTGATGCGTTTTTGCGAGGCTTCGGCTTCTTGAACCATTGATGAAACCCAACCTAATGAAGCCACTGGCCAAGTCAACATATTTACATACAGGATAAATTCGGCGATGGTTCCAATGCTTTTGATGGTTCCGTTGATGTACATTAATCCACCAAAATAAATCACAACTAAGTTACTTATTCCGATCAGAGCCATCATTAATGGGCCAAATAAGGCTTGTACTTTTGCTAAACTTAAGCTTTTGTGTTTACTTTCGTTAGACAAATCAATCATGTTATTTTGATGTTGGTCTTCTAATGAATAGGCTTTTATGACTCTAATTCCTGAAAATATTTCTTGAGTGAAACTCGAAACTTTAGATAAATATTGTTGAAAAATAGTGCTTCTTTTATTGATTTCAGAACTTATTTTGAATATAGCATATGACAAAATTGGCAATGGAAGCAAGGTGTACAAAGTCAATCGTGGCGAAACATTAATCATATAAATGATTACAATTGTAAAACGAATAATGGTATTTATGGTGTACATTACGGCTGGACCAACATACATTCTCACTTTCGAAACGTCTTCGCTAATTCGGTTCATCAAGTCGCCAGTTCGGTTTTGTTTGTAGAAATTTTGCGATAGATTTTCGTATTGTTTGAAAACTTCATTTTTTAAATCAAATTCGATGTGACGCGACATTACAATTAGTGTTTGACGCATTAGGAAAGTAAGGAAACCAGCAATTATTGTTGTCGCAATTATCAATAAAATATTAGAAACTAATTCGTGTTGAATGATTGCTTTTGTAACTGTTTTATCTTTTGCAAATGATTCGATTATGGTAAACGATTTGCTTATTAATTTAGGCGTAAACAAAGAAAAAATTTGTGCAACTATAGTAATAATGATGCCTAAAAAGCTGTATTTGTATTTTACAAAATATTTGTTTAAATATTGTAATTCTTTCATCTGGATTTTTCTTCTTTTATGAATTTCAAAGGTAATAGGAAAATTAGATATTTTTCAGGTTTAATTCTGTTTTAAAAAATGAAATTCTTATTTTTGCAAACTAATTTAAAAAAGTTCTTACAAGGTGGTAAATAGAAGACATATTCGCGTTAAGGTTATGCAATCCATATATGCGATGCATCAAAATGGGTCAGATAATTTAGAAAAAGAAGAAAAATTCCTTTTTTATAGTATAGACGCTATTCAGGATTTATACCTTATAATGCTTTCCTCATTGATCGAAATTTGCAAGAAAGAATCTGTTTTTTTGCATAAGTCTAGCCAAAAACATCTTGCCACTCCGCAAGAGCGCAAACCCAACGAAAAATTTATAAAAAACGCTATTTTTCAAATACTTGCCGAAAATAATTCGTTGAGTATTGCTCTAGAAACGCGTAAAATAGACAATTGGGCTTTGAATGATGATTATATTTTAATTCTTTTGGATGCTGTTAAAAAGAGCAAGTTGTATGCAAATTATATGAGCAATGCCGTTAACACATTCGAAGAAGATAAGGAATTTATTGTCAATTTGTTTGAGCAGGTTATTGTTCCAAATGAAAAATTATACGACTATCTAGAAGACAATAAACTAACTTGGATTGATGATATTCCAGTTGTAAATACTGAAATTATTAAGCAATTAAGAGCAATAAAAGCTGTTGAAGGCGGTAATTTTAGAGTTGTAAAATTATTCAAAGACAACGAAGACAAGGATTTTGTTAGAGATTTATTCCGAAAAACAATTTTGAACGAAAAGGAATTGGCAAAAGAATATGTAGATAAAACTCCCAATTGGGACAGCGAAAGAATTGCCGAAATTGATACCATTATCCTTAAAATGGCTATTTGTGAATTGTTGAAATTCCCTTCGATTCCTGTAAAAGTTACTTTGAACGAATACCTAGAATTAGCCAAAGAATATTCAACACCAAAAAGTAGTATTTTTATTAACGGAATTTTAGATAATTTGGTCAAAGAATTAGAAACTAACGATCGTATCAAAAAAATCGGACGCGGATTAATGTAAAAATTAATTGAGAATTACGAATTACGATGTTTGTAAATATTTCATCAAAATAAATAATTCAATTGCTTAAATCTAAACAAAATCAATAATAATCAAACAAAAAAATAATTTAAAATTATGGGACAATTAACTCAATTTGCGCCGTTTTTATTAATGTTTGTGGTAATCTATTTCTTTATGATTCGACCACAACAAAAAAGAGCCAAACAAGAAAAAGAATTTGAAAGTGCATTGAAAGTAGGCGACAAAATCATCACCAAAAGTGGTCTTCACGGAAAAATTGCTGAGGTTGCTGAAACTACAGTTGTTATCGAAACGATGGCTGGAAAACTAAAAATGGAGCGTTCTGCCATTTCTATGGAAATGAGTGCAGCTTTGGCTAAAAAATAGTTTTTATCTACAATAAAAAAATCCCAAATTCCGATTCTAATTGGAATTTGGGATTTTTTATTTTAAAACAATTATTTCTTTTTATTTTTCTTTGCTTTTTTAGCTTTAGCTTTGGCTTTTTTCTCTTTGAGTTTAGCTTTGAGTTTGGCTTTTTTGGCTTTCTCTTTTTTAGCCTTCTTCGCTTTTTTAGCTTTAGCCTTTGCTTTTTCTTTAGCTTTAGCTTTTTTAGCTTTTTCTTTTTCCTTGTCTTTTTTCTTTTCTAGTTTCATCTTTTTTTTCTTTTTCTTGTCCTTTTTTTCATCTTTTTCAATTAGTGCATCCAATTCTTCTAAAAAGGGTTCTATTTGATTTTCTTCTGCATCAGATACAGTTTGTGTAATTTCTTCAACTGCTTCAACTTTTTCAACTTCTTGACTTATTTTAGTTGCTCTGCTAGTTCTAGGTTTTTTAGGTTTGGGAGTAGTTACTTCTTTGATTGTTTCGTTTACAATTTCTTCTTTGTTTTCTTCCATAATTTATATTTTTTAGGATTGATTTTTTTAAGGATAAGTTAATTGTAATCAAAGATAATCATTAAATCAATTTCTTAATGTTAAGTTTTTCCTTAATTATTTATTCAAAAAAAGCCTTCAAATTGATGGCTTTTTGGTAATTCAGTTGAATTTATAATACTATTACTTGACAATAGTTTTAGCTGTCAATTCGGCAATTCTTACAATCACATCTACTGCTTTTTGCATACTTTCAGCAGGAACATATTCGTATTTTCCGTGAAAATTGTGACCACCTGCAAAAATATTTGGGCAAGGCAAGCCTTTGTAGGATAATTGGCAGCCATCTGTTCCGCCACGGATGGGTTTTATTATTGGTTTTATCTTCAATTCTTTCATTGCTGTTTCGGCAATATCTACAATATGTTTTACAGGCAATACCTTTTCTTTCATATTGTAGTATTGGTCTTTTACTTCGGCAATAACTATGTCTTCGCCAAATTGTTTTGCGAATTTTTTATTGAATTTTTTGGTAATTTTTTCAATTAAATCTTTTCGTTTTTCAAATTTTTTCTTGTTATGGTCTCGAATTATAAGTTCCAAAACCGTTTCTTCAATGCTCCCTTTTAGGTGATGCACATGAAAAAAACCTTCATACCCTCTTGTTTCTTGAGGTGTTTCTCCTTTTGGTAATTCGTTAATGAAATCATTGGCGATAAGCATAGAATTGATCATTTTTCCTTTGGCATAACCCGGATGAACACTTTTTCCTTTGAAAGTAATTTTAGCTCCAGCGGCATTGAAATTTTCGTATTCCAGTTCGCCTACTTGGCTTCCGTCCATTGTGTAAGCCCAATCGCAGCCAAATTTTTCTACGTCAAAATGATGTGCTCCACGTCCAATTTCTTCGTCAGGAGTAAATCCAACTCTAATTTTTCCGTGTTTGATTTCAGGGTTTTTGATTAGAAATTCTATTGCTGTTACAATTTCGGTAATTCCAGCTTTATCATCGGCTCCAAGGAGTGTGGTTCCGTCGGTAGTAATTAAGGTTTGTCCTTTGTATTGTAATAAATCCTTGAAATATTTGGGTGATAAAATAATGTTTTGGTCAGCATTTAATAGAATATCGCCACCATCATAATTGGGGAAAATTTGAGGTTTTACATGGGCTCCTGTAAAATCGGGTGTGGTGTCAAAGTGTGCAATAAATCCAATAGTTGGCACTTCGTGATCTACATTTGATGGTAAAGTTGCCATGATGTAGGCTTTATCGTCAATTGTAACGTCTTGCATTCCAATTGTTTTTAGTTCATCGACCAATTTGTTGGCTAAATCCCATTGTTTTGAGGTGCTAGGAGTAGTTTCAGAATTAGGGTCAGATTCGGTATCAATGATGACGTAGCTTATAAAGCGATCTATAATATGTTGCATAAGATTGTATTTTCAACAAAGATACAAATCCGAATGATTGTGCAATGAAAAGTTAATCAAAGATGAGTTTTTGATTTTAAAAAGAAACCGATTCAAGTTTTATAAGATAAAATAAATGGGTTTAAAAATTCTCAGGAAATTCAAATCGATATCCTTTGCCTAAAAGGATAAGTAATCCATGAATGATTGATACTGGAAAAAAATCTAGTTTCTCAAGGAAATAATCGACGGTTTTATTATCATAATTGGTAATGATAAAAGGCATTGAATTGGAGAGTATGAATATATTTAAAAGGTTGTTGTCGGTAGTGTCAAGTCCGTTTAAAGGTCTAATGATAATTTCTTTTTTTTCTTTTTTCAGTTGCATATATTCTATTGTTGACAAAGGAATGTCTAGTTCGGATTGATAAAATAAGCAGGACTTTGCTACGTCTATCATAATCCATTTTTGAAATTCAGGGCAGTAAACTTCATTAAACGAATGTCCTCCCGAGACTTTTGGGTCAGTCGATAGGCTTTTTAATCCCCATTCTTTTACTTTTATATTGTTTATAACGCAAAAATTTGAAAAAATTTGGGAAAAATCGCTGCAAACCCCTCCTTCACCTTTTATCATTTTGTGTAAAGCTGTTGCCGATGATTTGCCTAATCCTGGTCCACCTTTTATGTTCTTTTTTAGCCAAATAGCTATTGTTTTGGCTTTTTCAAAATCGCTTAATTTCTCACTTATTTCGTTAAATATTAAGTCATTTGTTTGGTAAAATAGTTTGGGAATATTATTTTTTTTATTGATATCATTATAAGAAAAGTTGTTGATAGTATCCAAAGAGACATTTTTAGATATTAATCTAAAACGGATTTTATATAATAAGGGGTGTCTTTTTAAGTACCAATTTAGAGGTTTTCTCATATTAGAAGATAAATTTATACTGCTTTTTGTATCGAAAAAGGCAATATAATTGATTTTGAAATTATAGTGTTTTATAATTTTCTAAAGTAATACAAAAATTATCTGCAAACTACTAAAAAAGCTTTAAAAGGAAAAAATAATCGACCAAATGTTATTTGATATGAATTGAATTTGCAAATTCCTTGACTTTTCCCCAATCGGTGTATTCGATTTTGGTTTTTGAATTTGTAGGGCCTTTTGTCATCCACATTATCAATTGTATCATTAATCTGTCTGTAAAGGGATATTTTTGATAGTCTAATTTTCCAGCAAAAACAGCCGATTTTTTTGGAATCCAATCGATTTCTTTCAAGAATTTAATAAAATAGGGATTGGTTTCTGGGCTAGCTTTTTCAGGTTTTCTTGCCACAAGATTGACTGAAAAAAAGGCATTTTCTACTTTTTCGAGTGCACTTTTATTTTGGTTTATGAATTCGATTATTTTTGGATTGTGTTTGCCATAGCGAATGCTAGCGCCAATAATAAACGTATCGAAATCGGTTACTTTTTTGTCGAAATTTTCAGTAGTAAAAAGTGCTACAGTGTATCCTTTTTCGACTAAAAGATCTTGAATAAACCTGCAAATTTTCAGAGTTTGACCATCTACGGTAGCGTATAGAATTCCAATTTTCGGTTTCATATAGTCGAAATTTTTGTGTACTAATTTAAGAATTAATCTTTGTAAAACTGATTAGAATGCAACTAATTATTTGAATTTAAAGTTGGTATAAACAAAAAAATCTCCTAATTAGGAGATTTTAATTTGTATTGAAATAGATTTATAATCTAAAAATTCCGCCAAGAGCAATGATGGTTTCTCCAAAGAAAAATTCTTGCTTAGCACTATCAGAAGTACTTTTAGTTGTTCTAATATTGGGCATATTAATATAACCACCTTTCAAATCGCCTTCGATTGTGAAATATTTGAAAAATGTAAAGTTGATTCCCGCTTTTATAGAAGTGCCATAACCAGCTACATTAAAATCATCGTGTCTTTCTTTGCCCATAAGTGTTGTGTTGGTTTTTGGATATAAGGCACCAAAACCAAAGCCACCATTGATGTTTATCTGAAATTTATCGGTGTTTTTTATGCCAAACCATTTTGAGATGTCATCTTGACGGGCAATTTCTGCATATACATAATTTAAACCATCGGTGTGTTCAAACATTAGAAACTCTTCTGTCATCACCGTTGGTGTGTTTGCATAACTCCCATTGAAAGGAGGATTGCCGTTTATTATTCCTGTAATATTAGCCGTCTGATTTTGAGTCATTACATATTTCATATGGTCAACTCCAATAGAAATACTGTATTTGTCGGTAAAAAAGTAGCCTAATTTAAAATTGGTCTGAGGAATTGTCATTCGACCAGGTGTGATGTAATCCACATGCCATCCTTTTGGTTTGTCGTGAGCTGTTGCACTTTGGACTACAAAATTGTAATCATCGCCCATGAAGTGAATGTCAGAGTCGGTAAATTTTTCTCTATTTCCACCCCAGGAAATAGTGAATTTTCCCTTGTTATGAGAAGTATATCTTTCTTTTGCGATGGTGTCGTTTTGAGCGAAAGAGTTCAGGGAAATACAAAAAAATAATAAAGCTGAAAATGTAATTGAAGTTTTCAAAATAGATTAATTTAAAATTGATTTATGGTTTTTCGGATGGCGACTAGTTTGGTCATTAAAGCTTCGAAATAGTCTAGATGAAGCATATTGGCACCATCACTTTTAGCATTAGCAGGGTCAAAATGAGTTTCAATAAAAATACCATCTACACCGACTGCGATTCCGGCTTTGGCAATGGTTTCAATCATATCGGGTCTTCCGCCAGTAACTCCAGCAGTTTGATTGGGTTGTTGCAAGGAGTGAGTCACATCCAGAACGGTAGTAGCATAGTTTTGCATGGTTGGTATTCCTCTGAAATCTACAATCATATCTTGGTAGCCAAACATGGTTCCTCTATCGGTTACCATCACATTTTGGTTGTTGCAATCCAATACTTTTTGAACCGCATGTTTCATGCTTTCAGGACTCATAAATTGTCCTTTTTTTAGGTTGACCACTTTTCCAGTATTGGCAGCAGCCACAACCAAATCGGTTTGGCGCACTAAGAAAGCTGGAATTTGCAATACATCAACATATTGGGCTGCTATTTCGGCATCTTCATTAGTGTGAATATCAGTTACAGTAGGAACACCAAAATTTTTAGATATTTTTTCAAGTATTTTTAGTGCTTTTTCGTCTCCAATTCCCGAAAAGCTATCAATTCTAGAGCGATTGGCTTTTTTGAATGACCCTTTAAAAACAAAAGGAATTTCTAGTTTGTCAGTAATTGAAACTAATTTTTCGGCAATTTTCATCGCCATTTCTTCACCTTCAATGGCGCAAGGTCCTGCTAGTAGAAAGAAGTTTCCGCTGTCTGTATGTTTTATTTGTGGAATATTGAGTATGTTCATAGTGTGGTTTTTCAGAAGGCAAAGATAGTTATGATTTATGGTTTTGAAATCAAATTATTTCTTTTTCAAACTAAGTCCTACAGGAACCATTAGCACTCCTTTTTCGTAAATATTTAAATATAATGTTACAGGATTTTTTTGTCCTTTCCATCTTAATTGGTACACATCAAGAAAACCAGCACCCATATTGCTTCTTTTTGTCGGAAAAGGGCAGCAACTTTCAAGTTTTGTATAGGTGATTTGTTCGCCATTTGGGCCAGCCAACGCATTCAAGAATCGTTGTTGATTTATCGTTTCGTTGCTAGTGTTTCCATAAAAAATATTGATAGGATAATCTTTATCGTATCCGTATTTTTTGTCTTTGCTGTACTCCTTAATCTCAAAAGTTTCATTATTTATTAATCTTGGTGTTGGAGCATTGTCATCTACATTTTTAAGGGTCGATTTTGTACTTGTGCATGAACTGATGCTAATTAGTAGAGCGATAAGAAGAGCTGTTTTTTTCATAATCTTACTATAGAAATTTATAGGATTTTGTTGTCAAATAAATGCAGTGTAATTTAATTGCAAATTTATGAGGTATTGCTAGCATAAACAACAATTATGCCTTAATTATTCATTTTAATAAAATTAGAATTATTATTTTAGCCAAATAAATACAATATTATGGAGATTTTATTTCAAACTTGGCCTTGGTATGTTTCGGGGTTTTTGATAGGAATGGTAATGCTAAGTTTAATTTATTTTGGAAAGACTTTTGGGATGTCCTCTAACTTACGTTCGTTATGTGCAATGTCGGGTTTAGGAAAAAAAGTGGGTTTTTTTGACTTTGATTGGAAAGCACAGCGTTGGAATTTATATGTGGTTTTAGGCGCAATGTTAGGTGGTTTTGTTGCGGTTCATTTTATGAGTGATGCTTCTAATGTGGCTATTAATCCCAAAACGATTGCACAATTGACGCAACTAGGAATTGACGCTCCAAACGGAAAATTATTGCCAGATGCCTTGTTTTCAAATGCTGTTTTTCAGTCTCCAAAAAGCATTTTTATTTTAATAATTGGAGGTATTCTAATTGGTTTTGGTACACGTTATGCTAGCGGATGCACTTCGGGACACGCTATTTATGGTTTGAGTAGTTTGCAATTACCGTCCTTGAAAGCTGTGATTGGATTCTTTATTGGAGGGTTAATAATGGCACATTTTATTTTACCTTTAATTTTTTAGTATGAAAGCATTAAAATATATAGTTGTTGGATTTATTTTTGGAATTGTTTTGACAAAATCAGAGGCGGTTTCTTGGTATCGAATTTATGAAATGTTCATGTTTCAATCTTTTCATATGTATGGAATAATTATGGTTGCGATTGTTACAGGTGTCATTGGAATCCAAATTATTAAAAGAAAAAATATAAAAGATTTTAAAGGTTTTCCAATTGAAATTATCCCAAAAGAACCTGGTTCAACTCGATTTTGGGTAGGAGGAATTTTCTTTGGGCTTGGCTGGGCATTAGTAGGAGCTTGTCCTGGGCCTATATTTATACTTCTAGGAGCTGGATTTTTGCCTTTGTTGCTGGTTCTCTTTGGAGCACTTTTTGGAACGTTTTTATATGGAGTGATAAAAGATAAATTACCTCATTAAACTCAAGAAAAGTGATAAAAAAAAACAGGATTCTCTTTTTGAAAATCCTGTTTTTTTTATGATTATTAAACTAAACAATTAAATTATTTCAGCACTCAAACCTGCTTCCAGTAATTGGGTGCATTGTGGTTTCAATTTTTCTAAAACATCTGTTTTTACCGTACATTTTCCGTTATAATGAACTATTAATGAGCATTGTTCTGCTTGTTCGGGAGTGTGGTTGCAAACTCTAATTAAGGTTTCGATAACGTGATCAAAAGTGTTTACATCGTCATTATATACTATAATTTCGTTGTTTATTGAAGTTGCTTCTTTCTGGCTGACTTTTACTCTTGTTTTTTCTATAGTACTCATTTTTAAATAATTGTAGGTTATAAATAAAAATAATGCTGGCTTTGTTTAATTTTTTCGATTTTAGTGCACTAATTTACAAATTTTAAAGATACCCAATTGTTTCTTTCAAATTTTTTAACGTATGTTAATCCTTTTTCAGTACAAGAAGCGTCTATAAACGGAATGTCTTCGGTGTAAAATCCACTCAGTAGCAAAGTTCCTTTTGGATTTAGACAATCTACATAGCTTTGCATATCATTCAACAAAATATTTCGGTTGATGTTAGCTATAATTAAATCGTATTTTTTGTCTTTCAACAAGGTAGCATCACCTTCATAAACAGTAATGTGTTTGCAATTATTGCGTTCTGAATTTTCGATAGAATTTAAATAACACCAATTGTCAATATCGATAGCATCAATAGGTTGAGCGCCTTTCATTTCGGCTAAAATGGCTAAAATGGCTGTTCCGCAACCCATATCCAGCGTCTTCATTCCAGTGACATCAATTTCTAATAAATGCTGAATCATCATATGTGTGGTTTCGTGATGACCAGTTCCGAAACTCATTTTGGGTTCTATAACAATATCAAATTCGGCTTTGGTTTTGGGATGAAATGGTGCGCGAACGTGGCAGTTTCCATCTACATCAATCGGCTCAAAATTCTTTTCCCATTCTTCGTTCCAATTTACTTGATCAATTTCTTGTACTTCATAAGAAATAGTAAATTCTGGCGATTTTAAAATGAACAAATCGTCTAGAATTCCTTCTGACCAAAGATCTTTTTGAATATAAGCAACAATACCAAAATCAGTATCGATAAAACTTTCGAAAGGTAACTCGCCAAGTTCGGCAACCAAAATTTCTGAACCTAGTTCTTTGGGTTCAACTGTAAAATGGTAGCCTAAATAGATGTTTGACATAAAATTTATTTTTTTGCAAAGGTAATAAAAAAGTTGGCAGTGAACAGAGGTCAGTTTGCAGTTTTGGTCACCAATAAATAGGTTGTTGGAAAATTAATTTCGTATAAATATTTATAATTCGATAAGATAATTCTATTTTTGCACCACAACTTATTATATTATGTACAAGCAAATTATCCGTCCTCTATTTTTTTGTTTTGATCCCGAAAAAGTGCATTATTTTACTTTTTCATTAATTCGAAATGTATCCAAAATACCAGGAATTCCATCACTTTTTAGATCTTTATATGTTGTAGATGACAAACGATTAGAAACCGAAGTCTTTGGCTTAAAGTTTAAAAACCCCGTTGGATTAGCAGCAGGAATGGATAAAGGCGCTACTTTGTATAACGAATTGTCTAATCTAGGTTTTGGATTTATTGAAATTGGAACCATTACACCAAAAGCGCAAGATGGAAATCCTAAAAAGCGTATTTTTCGCCTAACAGAAGACAATGCACTTATTAATAGAATGGGTTTCAATAATGCAGGTGTTCAGGATGCAGTTGAAAGATTAAAGAAAAACAAAGGCGTTCTTATTGGTGGAAACATTGGCAAAAATAAAGTAACTCCTAATGAAGAGGCTACTTCGGATTACCTCATTTGCTTTGATGCTTTATATGATTATGTCGATTATTTTGTGGTAAATGTGAGTTCGCCCAACACACCCAATCTACGAGAATTGCAGGAAAAAGAGCCGTTGAAACAATTGTTGCAAACCTTGCAAAATCAGAATTTAACAAAGTCAAAGCAAAAACCAATTCTTTTGAAAATTGCTCCCGATTTGACCGATTCGCAATTGTTAGATATTATTGATATTGTTAAAGAAACCAAAATTGCAGGTGTAATTGCTACTAATACCACTTTATCTCGTGTAGGATTGCAATCACCAAACAAAGTAGAAACAGGAGGAATGTCGGGAAGACCATTGCGAAATCGTTCGACTGAAGTGATTCGTTTTCTTTCCGAAAAAAGCAATAAAGCCTTTCCTATTATTGGAGTAGGAGGAATACATTCTGCCGATGATGCTATCGAAAAATTGAATGCAGGAGCAAGTTTAATCCAACTTTATACAGGATTTATTTATGAAGGCCCTGCATTAATAAAAGCAATCAATAAGAAGATTTTAGAGAAAATGCAGTAATCGAAAGGTGTCTCAAAAGACCAATTAATAAATCGGTAAATGTGGTCTCAAAAATAGTTTTTTTGCAAGAAATGAATTAAAATTGAATTTTATCTTTTAAATATTCAAGCATTTCTTTTGAGATTGGTTTGGGTAAAAAATCAATTACTAGTGGGTATTTTTTTGATTTTTCTAAATCTCCAGGATCTATTGTTGAGGAGAGGATAATTATTTTGGTGTTATGAAACTCTGCATATTTTTCGGTATTAAAGGCATCTAAAAACTCCCAACCACTCATAATAGGCATGTTCAAATCCAAAAAAATTAATTCTGGTTTTGTAATTGTTTTATCTGATGTTTTGAGTGTGTCAAAGAAATTAAGGGCATCTTCTCCATTTTTTGCTGTGGCTATTTCATTTGAAAAAGTAGCTTTTGCAATTACCATTTTGCATAGCATTAGCGTAATCTGATCGTCATCAATGCATAAAATCTTATTGAGCATTTTATTTGTTTTTAAAAGTTAATGTAAATGTAGTTCCAATATTTACTTTGCTTTCTATACTAATTGTGCCTCCCATAGTTTCAACTTGTGATTTTACTAGGTAAAGTCCTAATCCTTTGCTATCAGGGTAATCATGAAATCTTTGATATAGTCCGAAAATTTTATCTTTATTTCTTTCTAAATCAATACCTATTCCATTATCCTTGAAGATTAAAATAACACTATTTTCTATTTGATGTGCAGAAATGTTTATTTTTAATTTTCGAGTTTCAGATTTGTATTTAATTGAATTGGTCAATAGGTTTAATAGAATACTTTCTAAATAAGATTTATTGGTATTGAGGAAAGTTACTTCTTCAAAATTGAATTTTATAATAGGTTTATGTAATCCAATTAGAAAATCCAATTGACTAAATACGTCTTCAAAAATGTCTTTTAGCAATAGCGATTGTTTTTCGATCGAAGGGTTGTCTTTGATGATAATTACTCTTACTAAATCATTTATGGTTTCGTTTAATAAATGAGTTGATTTGTTAAAGCCGTCAATAATTTCTTTAAGCTCTTGATTTTCAATAGGGATATCTTTAATTAAGTTTAGTAACCCAGTTAAATTTGACAGAGGAGCCCTAAGATTGTGTGAGGTGATGTATGAAAATTGCTGTAAATCTTTATTATTCTGGGTTAATTCCTTAATTAATTGTTCTTTTTCTACTTCCTGTTTTTTTTCTTCTGTGACATCTCTTTGTATTGAAACCCAGTGTGAAAGTTCGCCATCAGAATTATATACTGGCAGCATATTGAAATTAACCCAATAGGGTTCATTGTTTTTCTTGTAACTTAGTGTTTCAATATGGCATTCTTGCTTATTTTTTATAGCTTTTATTAGAGTATTATGGTCTTCTGGATTTGAATTTGGACCTATAAAAATTTCAGGAGATTTTCCAATAATTTCGTCTGAAGTGTATCCTGAGATGACAGAAAAAGCGGGATTTATATAAACAATGTCGGGTATTTTACCTTCATTCAAATTGGCTTCGGTAATAATTATAGAGTCTTTTGTATGTGTAATAACGGTTTCTAACAGCTTTAGTCGCTGTTCTTCTTCTTTTTGTTTGGTAATATCTTGAATGGCTCCTATCATTCGTACTGATTTTCCGGTTTCATCTTTTAAAATAAAGCCTCTATCTAAAACGTACTTATAAGTGCCATCTGCACATTTAAAGCGATATTGATCTTGCCATTTTTCGGTTTTTTGTTCAATAAAAGAATATAATTTAATAGACATTTTGATGGTGTCTTCTGGGTGTATATTATCAAACCACCATTTTGAACTTTTGCCTACTTCTTCTTGTTTGTATCCAAAGACAGCTTCGATTCCTTTGTTCCAGGTCATGGTGTCTTCTAAAATTTTCCAATCCCAAATGATATCACTAGTAGCTTTTGATACGATATCATATCTTTCATTAGACTCTTTGATCTCATTATTTGTATTTTTTAATTTTCTGTAAATCTCGGAGTTTTTAATGTTGTTTTTATGCAAAACAAACCTAAGAAGTATGCCAGAAACCACTATAAATAGAAGGTCATTTATAAAACTGAAAGCAAGTGGATTTGATGGAATTATTATTTTAAAAAATTCGCGGTATAGAATAGCCAGAATAATGGATACTATTATATAGAGAATGGTTATTTTGTTGGTGTTATTTTTCATTAT
>ENA-UOWE01002929-UOWE01002929.1-activated-sludge-metagenome-genome-assembly--contig:-NODE-2929-length-18135-cov-49.021626_pt1 | contig 18135 bp, 15 predicted proteins | sample MGYA00249841_ERZ761562 | MGnify/ENA primary metagenome ERZ761562 (study PRJEB28883, sample SAMN05720200) | activated sludge metagenome | isolation source: Anaerobic digester | place: Japan... | reverse complement strand
GAGCGGATCCGGGACCGGTTGGCGGCATACCAGGAGGCCGGGGTGACCACCCTGTCGGTCGCGCCCTACGGGCCGTCGATGGAGCACCGGCGCGCCATAGTCCACACGATGGCCGAGGTGGCGCAGGAGGCCGGGCTAGGCTGATCCCTCGTGTCGGATCTCAGCTACGTCCAGTCGGTCATCCTCGGCATCGTCGAGGGGCTCACCGAGTTCCTGCCCGTGTCCTCGACCGGGCACCTCACGGTGACCGAAAAGCTGCTCGGGCTGGACGTCGCGGACCCGGCGGTCACGGCATACACCGCCATCATCCAGCTCGGCGCGATCGTGGCGACCTTCGTCTACTTCTGGCAGGACATCGTGCGGTTGGCGCGCGCGTGGTTCCGCGGGATCACCCGGCCCGACGAGCGGGCGCTGCCGGACTACGCGCTGGCGTGGGCGGTCATCGTCGGCTCGATCCCTGTGGCGCTCGTGGGCTTCGCCCTGCGCAAGGTGATCGCCGGGCCGCTGCGCAGCCTCTGGGTGGTCGCCGCGGCACTCATCATCTGGAGCGTCGTCATGTGGCTGGCCGAGTCGCGGCACGCCAAGTTGGTGCGCGAGGGCGCCGAGCGTGGCGAGTCGACGGTGACGATGAAGGACGGGCTGATCATTGGGCTCGTGCAGTGCTTCTCGCTCGTCCCCGGCGTCAGCCGCTCCGGCGCGACGATCTCGGCCGGGCTGTTCCGCGGGATCGACCGAGTGACCGCGACCCGGCTGTCCTTCTTCCTCGCCATCCCCGCGCTGACTGCTGCGGGCCTGTTCGAGGCGGCCACCACTGACCTGAAGGGGCTGGGCATCGGGCAGATGGCCGTCGGCGTGGTCGTGGCCTTCGGCGTCGCCTATGCCTCGATCGCCTGGCTGCTCAAGTTCGTCGCCGGGCACAAGTTGACGGCGTTCGTCCTCTACCGCGTCGTGCTCGGCGCGCTCATCGTCGTCGCGCTCGGAGCGGGCTGGCTCACCGCCCAGTGAGGCAAGCCCGTGGGGGTATGCCGCACGCGCGGCATACCTGGTGGTCGGGAGGCGCGTGCGCTCAGAGCCAGCCGTGCCTGCGGAAGAAGGCGAACAGCCCGCCACAGGCGACGGCCATGAGACCCATGATCGCGAAATAGCCCCAGTAGAACTTGGCGTCGCCGATGTAAACGTAGGCCGTCAACTCGGGCATGAACTCGAAGTTCATCCCGTAGATGCCGGCGATCATCGTCGGCACGGCCGCCATCGCGACCCAGGCCGAGATCCGGCGCATGTCTTCGTTCTGCTGGACGGTGACCTTGGCCAAGTGGGCGCTGAGGATTTCGGAGAGCAGTCGGTCATAGGACTCGACGTGGTCGTTGGTGCGGGCCAGGTGGTCCTCGACGTCGCGGAAGAACGGCAGGACCTTCTTCTCGCCCTTGCCGACGTAGTTGAGGAAGGGGAACCGCCGCAGCGCCTCCGCCAAGGGGTAGGCCGCCCGCCGGAACTCGAGCACCTCACGCTTGAGCCGATAGATCGCGCTGGAGTCCAGGCTGGTGTGCTCGCCAAAGACCTGATGCTCGATCTCGGTGAGGTCCTCGGCGATATAGCGGTCGATGACCTCGTAGTTGTCCACGACGCTGTCCATCACCGCGTGCAGGACGGCCAGCGGGCCCAGGCGCAGTTGCGCGGGGTCTGACTCGAGCCGCCGACGCACATGGTCAAGGGGGTTGGCCTCGCCGCGTCGCACCGAGACGACGAACCGGTCGCCCACGAAGACCATGACCTCGCCGGTCTCGATGTCGGAGGTGCGTTCGACGTAACGCAGGGTCTTGAGGACCGCGAGCAGGCTGCCTTCGTAGGCGTCGATCTTGGCCCGCTGGTTACCCATGACGGCGTCCTCGACGGCGAGGGGGTGCAACCCCAATTCGGCGTTGACGAGCTCGAACTCCTCGTCAGTGGGGTCCTTCAGACCGATCCACAGGAACCCCGACGCGCTCGCACGCAGGGCGGCCAACTCGTCGCTGAGATCCGCCACCGCAAGGCGGATCCCATCGATGTACATGGCCTGGTCAACAATCACCCGCCCAATCTGCCACAGCACCCCGCAGGCGCACACCGAGACATGCCGATACGGTGACGGCGTGCCCACCGTCCTGCTCGTCCGCCATGGCCGAACGACCGCCAACGCCTCCGGCGTGCTCGCCGGATGGTTGCCCGGCGTGAACCTCGACGAGGTCGGTCGCGAGCAGGCCGATGCTGTCGGTCGGCGGCTGCGGGAGGCCGGGTTGGCCCCCGTCCGGCTCGTGTCGTCGCCGCTGCCCCGGTGTGTGGAGACCGCCGAGCGGATCCTTGCTTTCGGTGAGGCTCAAGCGGACACTGACGCCGAGGCTGGGACGGAAGCGGGCGGCATACCCCTCGACGTGGACGAGCGGCTGGGGGAGTGCCGCTACGGGGCGTGGACGGGGCGGCCGCTGGCTGAGCTCGCCAAGGAACCGCTGTGGCGGGTCGTGCAGGACCACCCGTCGGCCGCCGCCTTCCCGCCGGGCGAGGGGGAGAGCGCCGGTATGCCGGGTGAGTCGATCGCTGCGATGTCGGCTCGCGCGGTGGCCGCGATCCGGGAGATCGACGCCGAGGTGGCGGCCGCCCATGGGCCAGAGGCGATCTGGGTTGCGGTGTCGCACGGTGACGTCATCAAGGCGATCCTCGCCGACGCCGCGGGCAGCCACCTCGATCTCTTCCAACGGATCGTCGTCGACCCGGCGTCGGTGTCGGTGGTGCGCTTCACCAGCACCCGGCCGTTCGTCGTGCGGACCAACGACATCGGGGGCTCACTGACCGGGCTCGTGCCGCCCCCGGCCGCCGCAGCGTCCGGTGATGCCGCCGTGGGCGGCGGCGCGGGTGCAGACGCAGGGGCGGGTGCAGGCGAGGGCGCGGCTACGGGCTACGGCGCTGTCGACGAGCCGGTGTCTGCGAGCAGTTAGGGTTTTTGTCATGTCGGTCTTCGAGTTCGATCCACCGGAGCGCTTCGTCGCAGGCACGGTCGGCCCGCCCGGGCAGCGGACCTTCTTCCTGCAGGCTCGGGCCGGTCGACGCCTGGTCAGCGTGTCGTGCGAGAAGGAGCAGTTGGGCATTCTCGCCGACCGCCTCCTGGACATCCTCGACGAGCGAGGCGGTGCGGCGGGCGGCGATGCTGCTGCCGCGGCATACAGCGATGACGCGCCCTTGGACACGCCGATCGAGGACGAATTCCGCGTCACCACCTTGTCGCTCGGCTGGGACCCGGACCGAAACGTCGTCCTCATCGAGGCGCTGCGCGACGCCGAACCATCCGCTGACGCCGACCCCGAGGACGAGGACGCGATCGAGTTGCCGCCGCTGGGGGTCGTGCGGGTGACCCTGCCGCCAGCCCAAGCACGAGCGTTCGCGCGTCGGACGCGGGCGTTGATCTCGGCAGGCCGCCCCCCGTGCCCGTTCTGCGGTGGGCCGCTGGACCCGACCGGGCACGTGTGCCCGCGGGCCAACGGTTACCGGCGCTGATCGGCGCGCGAGGGTGCACGGGCCGACCACTGCGGCCGAGCGCGAGGCCGTCGACGAGGCCCTGCGGGTCGGCACGCTGAACGTTGTCGGGCGCATCGTCGAGGCCTCCAACGTCGCCCTGCTCGTGGAGGTGACGTCGCCGGAGGGGAGCGGGCCGGTCCTGCAAGCGATCTACAAGCCGATCCGCGGCGAACGACCACTGTGGGACTTCCCAGAAGGCACCCTCGCCGGTCGCGAGGTCGCCTCCGCGCTGGTCGCCGAGGCCACCGGGTATGCCGTCGTCCCGCCGACCGTGCTGCGCGACGGACCGCTCGGGGCGGGGTCGGTGCAGTTGTGGATTGGAGACCCCTACGCCCCCGAGACCGACGAGGGGCCCGTGCGGATCGTCCCGGTGGGCCAGGTGCCGGACGGGTGGCTGGGGGTGGTCGACGGCGAACTGCCGGACGGAACTGCCGTCACGGTCGTGCACGAGGCCACCGCTGATCTGCGCGATGCCGCCGTGTTGGACGCCATCCTCAACAACTCAGATCGCAAGGGGTCGCATCTGGTCCGCGACGCTCACGCGACCTTGTGGGGTTTCGATCACGGCCTGACCTTTCACGCCGAGCCGAAACTGCGCACCGTCCTGTGGGGTTGGGCCGGAGAACCGTTGCGGGGCAGCGACATCGAGCGCCTCGCGACTTTCGCCGAGCGGCTTGCCGACGACGAAGACGCGCTGACTCAGACGCTGACGGTCCTGCTGCCGCCCGAAGACCTGGCCGCGCTGGGCGTCCGGGTGCGCGCGTTGGCGGTGGGCGGCATACACCCGCGTCCTGGTGGGCGCTGGCCCTCGATCCCGTGGCCTGCGCTCTGAGCGCAGCCGCAGGACAGGTGACCTCGCGGGCGCTCGCAGCGATTAGGCTCATGCGGTGCGCTCCTGGCCCTCACCCTTCATCCCTGACATCCCCGGTCACGGGCCGGCTGTCCGCGTCCACGACACGGCACGCGGTGAGCTCGTCACGCTGGAGCCCGGGCCGGTTGCGGGCCTCTACGTCTGTGGCATCACGCCCTACGACGCGACGCACATGGGGCATGCGGCCACCTATGTCACCTTCGATGTGCTCGGTCGGGCGCTGCGCGACGCGGGGCACGAGGTGCGTTACGTCCAGAACGTCACCGACGTCGACGACCCGTTGTTGGCGCGCGCGGTGCGGGACGGAGTCGACTGGATCCACCTGGCCGACCGCGAGACCTCGCTGTTCCGCGAGGACATGACCGCGCTGTCGGTGATCGCCCCCGACCACTACCTCGGTGTCACCGAGAGCATCGACCTCATCGTCGCCGATGTCGAGGCGTTGTTGGCCAACGGGATGGCCTATCGCGTGGACACGCCCGACGCGGTCGAGGCGGAGGGGCGGGATGTCTATCTCGACATCAGCCAACGACCCGGCTTTGGCGACCTGTCCGGGCTGACCCGCGAGGAGATGCTGCCGATCTTCGGGGAGCGCGGCGGCGACCCCGACCGTCCCGGGAAGCGCGACCCCCTCGACCCGCTGCTGTGGCGTGCCGAACGCGCCGATGAACCGTCGTGGGACGGCGCCACGCTCGGACGCGGGCGCCCCGGGTGGCACATCGAGTGCACGGCGTTGGCCGTCCGCTATCTCGGTATGCCGTTCACCGTCCAGGGTGGTGGGACCGACCTCGTCTTCCCCCACCACGAGATGAGCGCCGTCCAGGGCTGCGCCCTCACCGGGACCCGGCCGTTCGCCCAGGTCTATATGCATCAGGCGATGGTGGCCTTCGAGGGCGAGAAGATGAGCAAGTCCAAGGGCAACCTCGTGCTGGTGTCGGCCCTGCGGGCGGCCGGTGTCGACCCGATGGTGATCAGGCTGGCTCTGTTGGATCACCACTACCGCGCCGAGTGGGAGTGGATTGACGCCGACCTGCACCGGGCGACCCAGCGGCTAGCGGGATGGCGAACCGCATTGTCCGGCAACGGGGGAGCGCCTGTCGGCGGACTGCTGGCCAAGCTCCGGGAGCGAGTCGCCGACGATCTGGACACTCCCGGTGCGCTGGCTCTGGTCGACGCGTGGGCCGTGCGGACCTTGGAGCACGGCGGAACTGAGCTCGGGGCACCTGGTCTCGTCGCGCGTGCCGTCGACCGCATCCTCGGAGTCCGCGTCTAGGACGCGGCGAGGGCACGGCTAGGGCGCAGTTAGGACGGATCGTCCTCGTGGCCGCGTAGGTAACGCTCGAACTCGCGGGCGATCGCATCACCGCTGGCCTCAGGCAATTCGGCCGTGTCGGTGGCTTCCTCCAACGACTGCACGTAGTCGGCCACCTCCTCATCGCTCTCGGCCATCTCGTCGACGCCGCGCTCCCACGCCTTCGCCTCGTCGGCGATCGCCCGGGCGGGGATCGACACGTCGAGCACCTCTTCGAGGCGGCCGAGCAGGGCCAACGCGGCCTTGGGCGACGGGGGACCACCGGCGTAGTGCGGCACGGCCGCCCAGCACGACAGCGACTCGATCCCGGCAGCCCGGACGGCTTCGGTGAGAACCCCAACGATCCCGGTCGGGCCTTGGTATTCGCTCGCCTCAGCGCCGAAACGATCCTGCACGCTCACGTCGTCGGAGCTGGTGTTGATCGGAATCGCCCGGGTGTGCGGGACATCAGCGAGATAGGCGCCCAGGGTGATGACGGTCTGCACGCCCAGGGCCCGGGCGACCTCAACGAGCTCGTCGGCGAAGTGTCGCCAGCGGATCGAGGGTTCGATGCCTTCGACGATGACGACGTCATGCGGCCCGGTCGTGCCCTGGCAGACGAAGATCCGCGTCGTCGGCCAGGTGATCCGACGCTGACCATCCACGAGGGTGATCTTCGGCCGATTGACCTGGAAGTCGTAGTAGTCCTCCGGGTCGAGCTCACCGACCTGCTGCGCATCCCACACCTCGATGAGGTGGGCGGCCGCCGCAGACGCGGCCTCACCGGCGTCGTTCCAGCCCTCGAAGGCCGCGACGAGCACCGGCTCGCGCAACTCTGGGATGGAACGGAGCACAGGCACAGTCACCTCGCAGGGCAGGAATCGGAGGACACCACCCTAGGGCCACGGCCCCCAGCCGGTATGCCGCCGCGCCTCACCCGGCGGACCAACACGCCGCGGTCGGTAGACTTGGTGGGCTCGTCACCCTCCGGCGGCGGCGAACGCACCACCACCTGTGAAGGGGTCTCACCAAGATGTCTGCCCGCCTGCCAGCGGCCGTGTTGTGGGACCTCGACGGCACTCTCGTCGACTCAGAGGCCTACTGGGTCCTCGAGGAACGCGCTCTGGTCGAGGACTTCGGCGGCGTGTGGACCGAGGCCGATGCCTTCGCTCTGGTGGGTCGCGCGCTGACCGACTCGGCGGCATACATCAAGGACCACAGCCCCGTGGACCTGCCGATCGATGAGCTCGTCGACCGACTGGTGACCGGCGTCGTCCGCCGGATCCGGGCAGAGGTGCCGTGGCGCCCCGGGGCGCGGGAACTGCTCACCGCGCTACGCGAAGCCGGCGTCCCGACTGCGCTGGTGACGATGTCCTACCGCCCGATCACCGACGCCATCGGCGACGCCTTGCCCGGTGGCGCCTTCGACCTGATCGTCTCGGGCGAAGACGTCACCCACGGCAAACCGCACCCTGAGCCCTACCTCCGAGGTGCAGCCGGGCTGGGGCTGGCGCCAGAGGAGTGCATCGCCATCGAGGACTCCGAGCCGGGAGCCCGCTCGGCCGCGGCGGCCGGCGCCCAGACCATCGTGGTGCCCAGCGTGAAGCCGGTGCCCCGGATGCCTGGCGTGGTGCAGATCCCGACCCTGGTCGGGGTGAGCCCAACGGATCTGGTCGGGCTGCCGGGCTTCGCGGCCCTTCCGACCCGCAGCTGACCGACCCGCAGCTGACCGACTAGTCGTCGGCCGGCACTACCCGACCGGTGACGGCCGGATCGAGCGCCCGAGCGGGTGCGTCGGTCGGCAGCGGCGGGGGAGTCCCACCCCATTCGGGGCAGAGCGACTTGTGATCGCACCAGTCGCACAGGCGCGACACCCGGGGCCGCCAATCGCCGGTCGCAGCGGCGCGCTCGATCGCCGCCCACAGGGCCTTGATGCCACGCTCGGTGGCCAGCAGGTCGGCCTCGTCCGGCTCGTAGCGCACTACCTCGCCGTTGCCGAGGTAGACCAGTTGGAGCATACGAGGCACCACGCCGCGCAACCGCCACAGCACGAGGGCATAGAACTTCATCTGGAACAGCGACGAACGCTCGAACAACTCCGACGGGGATCGCCCGGTCTTGTAGTCGACCACCCGCATCGACCCGTCAGGGGCCACGTCGAGACGGTCGACATAGCCACGCAGGACCAGGCCGTCCACCTCCGCCTCGACATAGAGCTCGCGCTCGGCCGGCTCCAACCGGGTCGGGTCCTCGAGGGTGAACCACCGCTCGACCAGCCCGACCGCCTGCGCATACCAGGCGTCGGCTGCGCCGTCGTCGTCGGAGTCCAGCAGGCCCGCGAGCTCGGGCTCCTCGGCCACCAGCCGCTCCCATTGCGGCGCCACCAGCGCGGCGGCCGCGGCGGGGGTCCGCTCGTGGGCTGGCAGGTCGAACAACCGCTCCAACACCGCGTGGACCAGGGTGCCGCGCGCCGCCGCAGCGGACGTCGGCGACGGCAGCCGGTCGATGACCCGGAAGCGATAGAGCAGCGGACACTGCTTGAAGTCCGAGGCCCGGCTCGGGGACAGTGCGGCGACCATGGACCCACCGTATGCCGTCCCCCTGACACCCGGTCGCGCTCATCCACAGGGCAGTTCCCAGAATCGGTTGCGGCGCCGTGCAGCGAGGGAGGACGCTGCCACCATGGCCACCGCGATCCGCGTGGAGATGCTGCCGGCCCGACTCGGCGACTGCCTGCTCGTCGAATGCCTCCGGCAGGGCCGCCGACCCTGGCGGATGCTCGTCGACGGCGGGCCACCGGACACCTGGCCGCTCCTCAAAGCCCGCCTGGACCGGCTGCCAGCCAGCAACCCCGCCATCGACGTCGCCGTCGTGACCCACATCGACAGCGACCACATCGGCGGGATGATCCCCTTCCTCGCCTCCGACTTCGCCCGCACCCTCGTCGGCGATGTCTGGTTCAACGGGCATCGGCAGGCCAGCTCGCCACGCGCAGTCCCGCGCAGCGTCGCCCAAGGAGAAACGCTCACGGCCACCTTGAGCGGTGCTCCCGGAGCCCAGCCAGGTATGCCGTGGAACGTCGCCTTCGCAGGCGCCGCCATCGCCACCCCGGTCGATCCGGGCTTCGCGGAGGTGACGATCCCTGGCGGGCCTCGCATCACCGTCCTGTCCCCGAACGGCCGCCGCCTGGCTGCCCTCGCCAAGGTCTGGACCGAGGCCCTGGACAAGGCCCTGCATCCCGAGCCCGACCGACCGGTCCCCGACCTGCCCGGCCCGTTGGGTGATCTGGCCACCCTCGCTGCCCGCAAGACCTCGAAGGACGGCACCCCACCCAACGGCAGCAGCATCGCCCTGCTCGTCGAGCACCGCGGCGCCAGCGTGCTCCTTGGCGCCGACGCGTTCGGACCCGTCCTCACCGATGCGCTGACCGCCCTCGCCGGGGCGCGCGGCATACCTGCGGTTGCGGTTGATGCCTTCAAACTGCCGCACCACGGCAGTGAGGCGAACGTCCTCGCCGACCTCGTCGCGGCCGCGCCCGCGACGCACTACCTCGTCTCGAGCAACGGCGACACCTTCGGCCACCCAGACGACCCGGCGATCGCGCGGGTCGTCACCGGAGCACCGCCGGGGGCGACCGTGTGGTTCAACTACCGGAACGCCCGCACCGAGCGTTGGGCCGACCCCGCGCTGAGGACCGCCCATGGGTATGCCGTGCGCTTTCCCAGCGACCCCGCCGCCGGGGTCCTGGTGAAGCTTCCGGTGCGAGCGGGCTGACTACTCCGGCCCGCTCCGACTTACCCCGGCCTACTCCGGGTCGTAGCCGAGGTTCGGCGACAGCCAACGCTCGGCCTGGGCGATCGTCCACCCCTTGCGGTCGGCATACTCGGCGATCTGGTCGCGCCCAACGCGGCCGACGACGAAGTACTGCGCGTGGGGTGCCGCGAAGTACCACCCGGAGACCGAGGCTCCCGGCCACATCGCCATCGACTCGGTGAGCACCATCCCCGTCGCGGCCTCGACATCGAGCAGGTCCCACAGGAGGGCCTTCTCGGTGTGGTCGGGGCAGGCGGGATAGCCCGGGGCCGGCCGAATCCCTTGGTAGTCCTCGGCGATGAGGGCTTCGTTGCCCAGCCGCTCCCCGGGGTGGTAACCCCAGAACTCACGCCGGACCCGCTGGTGCAGACGCTCGGCGAAGGCCTCGGCGAGCCGGTCGGCGAGGGACTCCAGCAGGATCGCGTTGTAGTCGTCCAGGTCGGCTTTGAACGCGGCCACCCGCGCGGGAAGGTCGACGCCAGCGGTCACCGCGAAGGCGCCCATGTAGTCACGCAGGCCCGTGGACTTCGGGGCGACGAAGTCGGCGTTGGACCGATTCGGTATGCCGTCGCGGTGCGCCCCCTGCTGACGCAGGTGGTGCAGGACGGTGCGGACCTCGGAACGGGACTCCGCGGCATACACCTCGATGTCCTCGCCCACGGAGTTGGCGGGGAACAGCCCGATGACGCCCGCCGGCCGCAGCCAACGCTCAGCCTCGATCCGATCGAGCATGGTCAGCGCGTCGGCGTAGAGCTTGCGCGCGGTCTCGCCGCTGGCGGGGTTGTTGAGCAGGTCGGGGAAGCGACCCTTGAGCTCCCACGCGGCGAAAAACGGCTGCCAGTCGATGTATTCGCGCAACTCGGCCACGGGGTAGTCGCGGAACACGCGGGTGAACTGGGTGACGTGAGTGGGGTTCGCGCCCGAGGTCGCCGCGGAGACGTCGCGGGCTTGCTGCAGCAGCAGGTGGGGCCGCAGCGGCTTGTATGCCGCCCAGTCCACCGGGGTCGCGTTGGCCCGGGCCGCTTCCAACGAGATCAACTGCCGGTCACCGGCTTTGGCGGCATGCCGGACCCGGATCGCGTCGTAGTCGGCCTTGACGTCGACCAGCAGCCCGGGTCGCTGTTCGTCGGAGAGCAGCGCGGCTGCCACCGGCACCGATCGGGAGGCGTCCTTGACCCAGATGACCGGACCGTCGTAGCGCGGGGACACCTTGACGGCCGTGTGGGCCTTTGAGGTCGTCGCCCCGCCGATGAGCAACGGCAAAGTCAGCCCGAGCCGCTGCAACTCGGCGGCGAAGGTGACCATCTCGTCGAGGCTGGGCGTGATGAGGCCGGAGAGCCCGATGATGTCGGCCCGGTGCTCGCGGGCGGCATCGATGATCTTCTGAGCGGGCACCATGACGCCAAGGTCAATGACCTCGTAGTTGTTGCACTGCAAGACGACCCCGACGATGTTCTTGCCGATGTCGTGCACGTCGCCCTTGACTGTCGCCATGACGATCGTGCCGTTGGTGTGCGCTTCCGCGTCGTCGGCGCTGCCGCCCGCCGCGAGCCGCTCGGCCTCGATGAAGGGGACGAGATAGCCGACGGCTTTCTTCATCACCCGAGCCGACTTGACGACCTGGGGGAGGAACATCTTGCCGGCGCCGAAGAGGTCGCCGACGACGTTCATGCCGTCCATCAGCGGGCCTTCGATGACCTCGATCGGTCGGCCACCGCTGGCGGCGAGGTCGGCACGCAACTCTTCGGTGTCGGCCTCGATGTGGGCGTCGAGTCCCTTGACGAGGGCGTGCGTGATCCGTTGACCCACGGGCAGGGACCGCCAGGCCTCGTCGGCGACCTCGGCCTGGGTGCCCGCGACGTTGAAACGCTCGGCCACCTCGAGCAGGCGTTCGGCGGCGTCGGCCCGGCGGTTGAGGATGACGTCCTCGATGCGCTCGCGCAGCTCGGCGTCGATCTCGTCGTAGACGACCAGGGCACCGGCGTTGACGATCCCGAGGTCCATCCCGGCGCGGATCGCGTGCAGGAGGAACACCGCGTGGATCGCCTCACGGACCGGGTTGTTGCCGCGGAAGCTGAAGGACACGTTGGAGACGCCGCCGGACACCAACGCGCCGGGGAGGTTCTCCTTGATCCACCGGGTGGCCTCGATGAAGTCGATCCCGTAGGCCGAGTGCTCCTCGATGCCGGTCGCCACCGCGAAGACGTTGGGGTCGATGACGATGTCTTCGGCCGGGTAGCCGACCTCGTCGACAAGGATCCGGTATGCCGCGGCGCTGATCTCGCGTCGGCGCGCCAGGTTGTCGGCCTGGCCCTGCTCGTCGAAGGCCATGACGACGATGGCGGCGCCGTATTTGCGGCAGAGCCGGGCGTGCTTGACGAACGCCTCGACGCCTTCCTTCATGGAGATCGAGTTGACGATCGGCTTGCCCTGGATGGTCTTGAGGCCGGCCTCGATGACCTCCCACTTGGACGAGTCGACCATGACCGGGACCCGGCAGATGTCCGGCTCGCTGGCCACCAACTTGAGGAAGCGGTCCATGGCCGCGACCCCGTCGATCATTCCTTCGTCCATGTTGACGTCGATGATCTGAGCGCCGGCCTCGACCTGCTGCCGGGCGACAGTGAGGGCGGCGCCGTAGTCACCGGCCTGGATAAGTTTGCGGAAGCGCGCCGAGCCGGTGATGTTGGTCCGCTCGCCGACGTTGACGAACAGCGACTGCTCGTCGATCGTCAACGGCTCCAACCCGGCCAGCCGGGTGGCCGACGGGACCTCGGGAACCGAGCGGGGCGGCATACCGGCGACGGCGGCGACCAACTGCGCGACGTGCTCGGGGGTCGTGCCGCAGCAGCCGCCGATGATGTTGACGAGGCCCGACGACGCGAACTCGCCGACGACGCCGGACATGGTCTCAGGGCTCTCGTCGTATTCACCGAAGGCGTTGGGCAGGCCGGCGTTGGGGTAACACGAGACGAAGGTGTCGGCAACCCGGGAGAGCTCAGCGACATAGGGACGCATCTCGTCGGCGCCGAGGGCGCAGTTGAGGCCGATCGCCAGCGGCCGGGCGTGGCGGACGGAGTTCCAGAAGGCCTCGGTGACCTGACCGGAGAGCGTGCGGCCGGAAGCGTCGGTGATCGTGCCGGAGATGACGACTGGCCATCGGCGCGCGCGCTGCTCGAAGAGGGTCTCCAGGGCGAAGATCGCGGCCTTGGCGTTGAGCGTGTCGAAGATCGTCTCGATGAGCAGCACGTCGGCGCCGCCGTCGACCAGCCCGCCGGCCTGCTCGAGGTAGGCCTCGACCAACTCGTCGAAACTAACGTTGCGGGCGCCCGGGTCGTTGACGTCGGGGGAGATGGACGCGGTCTTGTTGGTGGGGCCGAGCGCTCCGGCGACATAGCGCGGCTGGCCGGGGGTGCGGGCGGTCGCCGCGTCGGCCTCGGTGCGGGCCAGCGCCGCCGCAGCGATGTTGAGCTCGTAGGCGAGGTCGGACATGCCGTAGTCGGCCAGCGAGATCCGGTTGGCGTTGAACGTGTTGGTCTCGATGAGGTCGCTGCCTGCATTGAGGTAGGCCCGGTGGATGTCGGCGATGATCTGCGGCTGGGTGATCGTCAGCAGGTCGTTGTTGCCCTTGAGGTCCTGACCCCAGTCGGCGAACCGGGCCCCGCGATAGTCGGCCTCGGTGAGCTCGTGGCGCTGGATGAGGGTGCCCATCGCGCCGTCCAGGACGAGGATCCGGGTGCGCAGCGCCTGCGTGAGCGCGACAGTCGCGTCGGGACGGGAGCTGCTGGGCACCTCCGTCGCTCGCACGGGCGCTGACACGGTTTCGGGCGCGGTCACAAGGGTCCTTGGTGGGGTGGGCGGGGCGGCCGGACCAGTATGCCGCGCACGCGGACGCCTGCGGGGGATCGACCGCGACCCGGACGTTGGGGGCGGCGGGGCGGGCTTGGGCCGGGTGGAGCGGGCAGGAGCGGAGAGGGTGGTGACGTAGGGTTTGCGACCATGAGCCCGGCCGCAGATCCTCAGTACGGCTGGTTGCTGGGGCGAGTGGCCGGCATACCTGTCTATATCGGTCGGTCCTGGCCGATCATCGCCGTCGTCGTCGTGATGACCTTCGGCCCGCAACTGGCCGGAGCGCTTCCGGGAGGCGCGGGGTATGCCGTCGCGGCGGCATACGCGCTGCTGTTGTTGGTGTCGGTGCTCGTCCACGAAGCGGGTCACGCGCTCGCGGCTCGGTCGACCGGCAGCGAGGTCAGTCGGATCGTCGCGAACCTCTGGGGCGGGCACACCGTCTTTGGGTCGGGGCAGCGTCGGCCGGGGACCGCAGCATTGATCGCGATCGCGGGGCCCGCGGGGAACCTGCTGCTTGCGGGAGTCGGGTGGCTCCTGTTGCAGGTCGACCTGCCCGCAGTGCCAGCGCTGCTCGCCTGGGCGTTGGCCTTCTCGAACGTATTTGTTGCGGTCTTCAACCTGCTGCCGGGGCTGCCGCTGGACGGTGGCTTCGTCGTCGAGGCCGTGGTCTGGAAGGTCACCGGCGACCGGTGGCTGGCCATGGTCGTCGCGGGATGGTTGGGCCGCGTCGTCACGGTGCTTGCGGTCGTCTACCTCCTCGCCGAGCCCCTGCTGTCAGGCGGTCGACCCTCCCTGGTGACGATCGTGTGGGTCGCGCTCATCGGGGCGTTCCTCTGGCAGGGGGCCACCCAGGCGATCCGCGCGGGGACGGCCCGCCGGGCGGTGGCGCGGGTGCGGGTGGGACAGGTGCTGCGTCCGGTCGTCGTCGTGCCGGGGTCTGCCAGCGCGGCCACTGCGCTGGAAGGGTTCGCGCGGCTGCCGGGGGCCGAGCGCGCCGTCCTGGTCGACCCGATGGGGACGCCCGTGGGGTTCCTGGACCTGGCCGCCTTGAGTGCGGTGCCCGTCGATCAGTTGCCTGTGGTTCCTGCGACGGCGGTCTTGGTTCGTCCGCCCTCGGGGTGGGTCGTGCAGGCCGACCCTGGTGACGATGCGTCTTTGGTCGTTTCCGCGCTCGCCGGCCATGTCGAGGGTGAGAATGTCAAGGAGGCCGTGCTGGTCTGCGACTCGTTGGGCCAGCTGATCGGGACCGTCTCACTCGCCGATGTCGAGGCCGCTCTGCGCTGAGCCTTTGTGGGGGCTGGCTCTGGTTGTCCACATGCCCGTGGTCGGTCGTCCCACTGTCCACAGGTTCCCCTGGGGCGCTGGATTCACCCACCTGGTGGGTGTGAGGTGTCGGTGTCGGCGCGACCACACGGCGCCCGCGACACGGGCCCGCGGGCACCGGGAGGAGTCGAGATGGCGGCGGAACGCGCGGAGGATCCCGTGCTCAACGAGGTCCACTTGGCCGGTCGGGTGGGTTCAGAGCCGGAGGAGCGGGAGTTGCCCAGCGGCGACCTGGTGGTGACGCTCCGGCTCGTCGTGCCACGAGGGGCCGCGCGGCGATCACCGCGCGGCCCGACAGTGGACGCGATCGACGTCTCCTGCTGGACGGCGGCCACGAGACGCTCGGCGCTGCGCCTACGTCCCAACGATCAGGCCGTTGTCGATGGCTCGTTGCGCCGGAGGTTCTTCCGTACCGGCGGGGGAGTGCAGAGCCGATACGAGGTGGAGGCTGTGAAGGTGCGGCGGCGGGCCACCTAGACTCACTCGCCATGACTGCAGAGCCGAGGCGAGGCACCCAAGCCCAGCGAGGGGCGTTCGTCGTCGGTGATCGGGTGCAACTCACCGATGCCAAGGGACGCTTGCACACGATCACCCTGGAGGCGGGCCGCGAGTTCCACACCCACCAGGGTCGGCTGGCCCACGACGAGCTGATCGGGGCACCCGAGGGCAGCGTCGTCGCCAACTCAGCGGGGGTCGAATACCTCGCGCTGCGACCGCTGCTAGCCGATTACGTCATGTCGATGCCACGCGGCGCTGCGGTCATCTATCCCAAGGACGCCGGGCAGATCGTCGCGATGGGCGACATCCACCCGGGCGCCCGCGTTGTCGAGGCCGGCGTCGGTTCCGGGGCACTGTCGATGTCGCTGCTCCGTGCCGTGGGCGACGAGGGGGAGTTGATCTCCTTCGAGCGTCGGGCCGACTTCGCCGGGATCGCCCAGGGCAATGTCAGGGCCTTCTTCGGGCGCGAGCACCCGGCGTGGCGCGTGGTGGTCGGCGACCTGGTCGAGTCGTTGCCCGGTGAGGTGGAGCCCGACAGCGTGGACCGGGTCGTCCTGGACATGCTCGCTCCCTGGGAGTGCATCGACGTCGTCGCCACGGCGTTGCGGCCCGGGGGAGTGCTCGTCTGTTACGTCGCGACGACGACCCAGTTGTCCCGGGTTGCCGAGGCGTTGCGCGAGCACAGCGGGTGGACCGAGCCGTCGGCCTGGGAGTCGCTTGTGCGCGGCTGGCATCTGGAGGGTTTGGCGGTCCGTCCGGAGCACCGGATGCATGGCCACACCGGCTTCCTCATCTCGGCTCGGCGGCTGGCGGACGGGGTGGTCACTCCGCGCCGGACGCGCCGCCCCGCGAAGGGGGCCTACGGCGAAACGGGGGCGGACGGCATACCCGATGGGGGTGGCGAGGCGAGCGGGTCTGAGGCGGTCGCGGGCGTGGCTGACGCCGACTGGACGCCCGAAGCGCTCGGCGAACGCCCCATCAGCGACCGGAAGGTGAGACGGGCACACCGAACTGTGACCGGAACGTCCGCGGAGTAGGGGCCGGCGGGAGTTAATGTCAAGAGTCGGGGGTTAGTGTCAAGAGAGCACCGCTGACCGACCGCGTTCCCCCGGCGACGGCCCAACCCAGGACAGGAGGCGTCATGGCACAGGAGCCCACTCCGCACCCGGCCACCGACGACCATGCCGAAGCCGTTGCCGCCCAAGTGGCGGCCGAGATCACCCACCTGCAGGCCGAGGTGGCCGAGCTCCGCCGAGGGCGCACCGACCCGGCCCGCGTCCGCGAGCTCGAACACCGGATCGCCGCGCAGGCCAGCTCGATGGCCACCCTCTCGGCCCAGAATGAGCGCCTCGTGCGCACGCTCAAGGACGCTCGCAGCCAGATCGTCAACCTCAAGTCCGAGGTCGACCGGCTCGCGCAACCGCCGAACGCGTATGGCCTGGTCCTCGAGCCGGCCGCAGACGGTGTCGTCGACATCCTCACCTCCGGTCGCAAGATGCGCGTCGCCGTCGGTGCGGCGATCGAGTCGCAGGTCCTGCCTGGCCGCGAGGTCATGCTCAACGAGGCCCTCAACGTCGTCGCCGTCAAGGGCTACGAGAAGGTCGGCGAGGTCGTCCTGGTCAAGGAAGTGCTTGACGACGACCGTGTCCTGGTCGTCGCGCACGCCGACGAGGAGCGGGTATGCCGTCGCGCCGAGACGCTGCGCGGCGAACACATCCGCGTCGGTGACGCGCTGACGATCGACCCGAGGTCGGGTTTCGTCTTCGAACGGGTGCCTAAGGCGGAGGTTCAGGACCTCGTGCTGGAGGAGGTCCCCGACATCGCCTACGAGGACATCGGCGGGCTGGCCGGGCAGATCGAGGCGATTCGTGACGCCGTCGAGCTTCCTTACCTGCACCCCGAGCTCTACCGCGAGCACCACCTCAAGCCGCCGAAGGGCGTCTTGCTGTACGGGCCTCCCGGGTGTGGCAAGACCCTGATCGCCAAGGCCGTGGCGGCGTCGTTGGCCCGCAAGGTCGCGGAGAAGACCGGGAAGCCGGTTGAGAAGAGCTACTTCCTCAACATCAAGGGCCCCGAACTGCTCAACAAGTACGTCGGGGAGACCGAGCGGCACATCCGGTTGATCTTCCAGCGGGCTCGTGAGAAAGCCTCGGACGGGACGCCCGTGGTGGTGTTCTTCGATGAGATGGATTCGCTCTTCCGCACCCGCGGGTCGGGCGTGTCCAGCGACGTCGAGACGACGATCGTGCCGCAGTTGCTCTCCGAGATCGACGGTGTCGAACGGCTTGAGAACGTCATCGTCATCGGTGCCTCCAACCGCGAGGACATGATCGACCCGGCGATCCTGCGTCCGGGCCGGTTGGACGCCAAGATCAAGATCGAGCGTCCCGACCGTGAGGCGGCGCGCGACATCTTCTCCAAGTACCTGACCGTTGACCTGCCCCTGCACGAGAACGACGTCGCCGAGCACGGTGGAGACCGGGAGCGCTGCGTCGAGGCGATGATCCAGACCGCCGTCGAGCGGATGTATGCCGAGAGCGACGAGAACCGCTTCCTCGAGGTGACGTACGCCGGGGGCGACAAGGAGATCCTCTACTTCAAGGACTTCAACTCCGGCGCGATGATCCAGAACGTCGTCGACCGGGCCAAGAAGAACGCCATCAAGGAGTTCCTCTCGACCGGCCAGAAGGGCGTGCGGATCGAGCACCTGCTCTCCTCCTGTGTGGATGAGTTCAAGGAGAACGAAGACCTGCCCAACACGACCAACCCGGACGACTGGGCCCGGATCTCGGGCAAGAAGGGGGAGCGGATCGTTTACATCCGCACCCTCATCAACACCAAGGACGGCACCGAGCCTGGCCGGTCGATCAGCAACGTGGAGAACACCGGCCAATATCTGTAAGCGATGTCCCCGTGGCGGGGCTGCAGCGTGGCACCTAGGGTG
>ENA-UOWE01002913-UOWE01002913.1-activated-sludge-metagenome-genome-assembly--contig:-NODE-2913-length-18200-cov-5.022871_pt1 | contig 18200 bp, 15 predicted proteins | sample MGYA00249841_ERZ761562 | MGnify/ENA primary metagenome ERZ761562 (study PRJEB28883, sample SAMN05720200) | activated sludge metagenome | isolation source: Anaerobic digester | place: Japan... | reverse complement strand
CTCCCGCGCCGCCTCTCGGGGGCGAAGTCGCGAACGCTCGACGGGCGTCCCACCGGGGTATACGAGGAGGGACCCTTGGTAGGGAAGAACCCCGGCGAGGGCGCGGAGCAAGGTCGTTTTACCGCTTCCGTTGGGCCCAATCACGCAGAGGCGCTCGCCCGCGCGGAGGGTAAGGTCTATGTCGGAGACGACGGTCTTCCTTCCGTAACCGGCCGAAAGGCCGGCCGCCCGGAGCAGGATCGGGCGCGTTTCGTCGGTCACGGTCGCGTCCTCATATCCTGCCTCGCGCGGCGCCGAGGAAAATCAGGGCGAAGACCGGCGCGCCGACGAGGGCGGTAACCGCGCCGACGGGAAGGTCGAGAGGCGAAAGCGCGACGCGGGCCGCGAGGTCGGCGAGTACCATGAACGCCCCTCCGGCGATCGCGGAGAACGGGATCAGCGCGCGGTGGCCGGGCCCTACCAATCGGCGCACGGCTTGAGGCACGGCGAGGTCCAGGAACCCGATCACGCCGACGAAGGAGACCGTGGCGCCGGTGAGGACGGAGACGATCCCGACGAGGACGCGCTTCGTCGCGATGGTCGGCACCCCGAGCGCGCGCGCTTCCTCGTCCCCGAAGGTCATGGCGTCGAGCTCGCGGCGGAGCAGGAAGGCCAGGGCTGCCGAGGCGACGAGAAGGGGAAAGAGCACGGCGACCGGTTTCCATCCCCGGAGGGCGAAGGAACCCATTTGCCAGATCACGAGGCGGGCGAGTTCCTTCCCCGACGCGGCGGATACCGCGGTCAGGATGGCGTTGACGAAGAGCGAGAGGACCATCCCGACGAGGACGATGGTGCTCCCCTCGAGCAGCGGGTCGATCGCGCGCGAGAAACGCAATACGAGCCACGCCGTCGCGACCGCGCAGAGGAAGCCGGCGACGGGGACGGTGAGGGGGCCAAGGAACGGAAGCGAGAGGCCGGAGAGAATGACGAGGCCCGCGCCGAGGGACGCGCCGGAGGAAACGCCCACGGTGAACGGCGAGGCGAGGGGGTTCTTCAGCAGGGACTGCATGATCGCGCCCGAAACCGAGAGGGCGGCGCCCGCGATCCAGGCGAGGAGGACGCGGGGCAGGCGAAGGTCCCAGACGATGCCGGCGACGGGGCCGTCGTGGGGCGCGAGGCCGCGCGCTCGCGCGGCGATGACGGCGAGTATATCTGCGGGGCCGACTGGCCCTGACCCGGCGCATAGGGCGATCGATATGACGGCGACGGTGATAGGGGCCGAGAGGATGAGGGCGAGGCGAGCCTTACTCATCGAATCTCTCCGGGTAGACCGCTCGCTCGATTTCGCGAAGCGCCTCGACGAGTTCCGGCGCGGGGCGCGCGCTCGTCCGCGGATCGATAAGGTATACCCTGCCCTCGCGAACCGCCTTCATTCCCGACCAGCCAGGCCTCGCGCGGATCTCGGCGACGGGATCGGGAAGGTAATCGACGTTCGTCAGTATTACGTCGGGGTCTCGCGAGACGATGGCCTCTGGGCCCACCGAGACCCATCCTGATAGGTCGGAAAAGACGTTGCGCGCGCCGGCCGCTTCGAGAAGCTCGTCGAGATACACCCCCTTTCCGAAGGTGTATGGCGACGGGGCGGCTTCGATCTCAAAATAGACGGATCGCCGTTTCTCGGGCGGGATCGAGGCAGCGCACTCGCGCGCCTCGGCGAAGGACCGTTCCATATCGGCGACGATCCGCTCGCCCTCCTCGCCGCGCGAGACGAGCGCCGCGATCGCGCGAACGTCCCTCGAGACGTCGGCGAGGCTCCCGCTCGTTGGTATCGAAACGACGCGGATTCCCGAGTCGGAAAGGGCGCGGAAGGGGTCGACACCGGAACTTGCCTGCGTTAGCGGGGAAACGATGAGGAGGTCAGGACTCAACGCGGCGAGGCGCTCGACGTCGGGGCGCATTAAGTCGAGGCGAAGGGTCGATTCGCTCACGCCGGGTAGCGTCGCGGACCATTGGTCGACCGCGACGAGTCGTTCGGCAAGGCCAAGGGCGGCGATAATAGAGGTCGACGAGGGTGCGAGCGAGGCTATCCGTAGGCCGCCGTCTGCTAAGGTGGCATCCTTTTTCGCGTTTTGTCGACTAGTCTGGCGCGCGCAGGACGCGAGGGCGACGGTCGCCATGAGGATCGGGAGCAATATGCGCGAGCTTCGCTTCATCCTATTACTATACTCGGCCCGTTTCTTTAGGGGCAAGGGCTGTCCGGGTTTTGTTGAAAAAGTCCATAAACTACTCTATACTAAACCCCTAATGAGGTTCTTACTCGTCTCCGATATCCACGCGAACCTGCCAGCCCTCGAGGCCTTCCTCGATTATCGCGAGTCGCGTCGCCTCTCGGGAGAGCCCGTGTATTTTCTTGGGGACTACGTGAACCTCGGCGCCTTTCCCGAAGAGACCGTGTGCCTCCTCCGCTCCCTGCCTGGCAAGGTGTACCTAGCCGGCAACCACGATCGCTATATCGTTAACGAGCGCGCCCTTGACCACAATCCCTATTTCGGCAACCCGCAAGGCGTCATCCATTGCCGCTGGACCCGCGACCAGCTCAGCGCTGAAAACCGCGCGTGGCTCGCCGCCCTCCCTACCAGGCATCAGTTCGACGCCGATGGTTGCCACGTCGACATGATACACGGGCGGCATGGGTCGGACGAGGAGACCCTCGACGAGACCAAGATCGAGACCGATCGGCGCGTCGCCTATATCTGCGGGCACACCCACGTCCCGCGAAACCAGCGCGTCGGGCTTGCCCATATCTTCAACCCCGGAAGCCTTGGTAAGCCGCTTGATCGCGATAATCGCGCGTCTTTCGGCATCGTGACCGTGGTCTCTGGCGAGGCGAGCCTCGAGGTGATCCGCGTCGAGTACGACATCGACCGAGCGGTTAACGCCCTCGAGGAGCGCGACGTTCCCTGGCGAGCCGGCATCATGCGAAGCCTTAAGGCCGCCGAGTATACCGATGAGGACTGATCCCTTGCGCATTTTCCTCGCCGGCGACGTCTTCGGGCCCGTGGGTCTTCGGGCGATCCAGTCGTTGCTTCCCCCGTTCCTCGCGTCGGAGAGCGTCGATTTCTGCGTCGTGAACGGCGAGAACGCGACCGCCGGCATCGGTGTCTCGGACGAGGACGCGCGCGCCATTCTCGCCGCCGGCGCCGACGCCATAACCGGCGGGAATCACAGCTTCGAGAAGCGCGACTTCTGGCCCGTCCTCGCGGATAACCCGGCCGTCCTGAGGCCGATGAATTTCCCCGAGGCCCCAGGACGCGGCGCCGCCGTCTTCGAGAAGGCGGGCGTCCGGGTCGCCGTCCTGAACATTCAGGGGCGGGAGGATATGTACCCGCTCGATTGCCCCTTCCGCGCGGCCGACGCCGCCGTCGCCGCCTGGGAGGCCGAGTCCGTTCCTCCGATCGTCCTTATCGATTTTCACGCCGAGTCGAACCAGGAAAAGGAAGCCCTTGCCCTCGCCTTCGCGGGCAAGGTCGCGGCGGTCGTCGGTACCCATACCCACGTGCAAACCGCCGACGAGCGCGTCCTCCCCGGCGGGACCGCCTACATCACCGACCTCGGCATGACAGGCCCGCTTCGCTCGGTCATCGGGGTCGATCCCGCCCTCGCGATCAAGCGAAACGTCACCCAAGTCCTTTATCGCATGGAAATGGCCCAGGGCCCTGCCGCCCTCCGCGGCCTCCTTGTCGAGATCGATCCCGCGACCCGTCGTGCCCTTTCCGCCCGCCGAATCGAGATTGTCGAAAAATAGGTTGAAAAACCGATATTGCGAATAAATCTTTTGTACTAATCCACTTTAATACGATTGAAAAGCCGCCAAGCTGAGATACTGTTTCTCCTATCTTTTGTGTAATACGTGGAGGTTTTCTATGCGCACGATTATGCGCGCTGTGTTTGGCATTACGCTTGGGGCGCTCGTCGCATGCGCTCTCGTTTCTTGCTCATCGTCAAGCGGTGGCGACAATCCCGTCCTTCCTGACCAGCAGGGAGCGACGATAGCCGACCAGGCGATCGCGACGGAAGCGGCGCTTCGGTCTATCCCGACGACCTACATCAACGCGGCGCGGAATAACTTCGAGGTCGCGTACTGGCACACGAGCCATGGTACGCACGTTACCTACGGGGTGTTTGGTCTTGAGCAGTTCCGCGCCGGAGACTCGACCCTATTCTCGGTGAGCTCGAACGACGAGGCGGGGAGTCTTTACTTTAGAGATTATTACGGGAATACCGACTATAGCTGGGCCGATCTTTCGCAAACCGATACTGCGAATGGATGGGCGACATGGGTGGATCAGTGCCGCACCTGGCTTGAGGCTAATCAGAGCACCGATATCTTCATGTGGTCCTGGTGCGACATCGCCGGCCACAATGTTTCCAATTACCTGGCTTCGATGCAGACCCTGATCAACGAGTATGGCGTTGGGGGGACGAAGGTCGGCTCAGGCAGGGCGCGCGCGAAGCCGGCAACCTTTATCTTTATGACCGGGCACGGAAACCCCGGCGATAACCTCGGCTCCGGGCGCCCTCGGGACCAAGCCCAGCTCATCGTCGACTACTGCACCGCGCATGGCTACTACTGCATTGATTACTACTCGATCGACACCCATACGATGGACGGCACCTACTACGACGACGCGGGCGACGATAGCAACTCGGCCGCCTATGCCACCGCTACCGGTTCAGCGACGGGGCGATTCTATACCGATTGGCAAAACGCCCACGCGGGTGATTGGTTTTTTAATCGGGATACCGGCGGTAATATCCAGACCGGCGACCATTGCTCCCAGTACATCACCGCGAACCGCAAGGCGTACGCCTTTTGGTGGATCCTGGCGCGGGTCGCGGGTTGGGATGGTAACTGATATAAGACTTGTTTAGAACTTGTCGCGCGAGAGGGGTGTGCCGATCCACACCCCCTCGGCGCCAAGGTACTCGCGGCGCTGTCCCTCGATAAGGAACTGGACTGATTTGACGGTGGGGAACGCGGTTGCCGTGAACACTACCTGGGCGAGCTGGCCGAGGTATCCCTCAATCCCGTATTGATTGAACTGAAACTCCTCGCTGACGTTAATCGTCGCGACCCCATCCTTGACGGTGGCCGAGAGGAGCCGCGTGCCGGTCGGGATCAAGGACCGAAGGCCCTTGCCCGACTCGGCGGAGTTCGTCCCGGCGAAAAGCGCGCCGAGGGCCTCGCTCATCGGCGAGTCGGTTTTCGGGATCGCGCGGGTTATCTCGCGGCGGACCACGCGCCCGTCCGAGTCGATCGTGACGAAGAACAGGGACGCGTTTCGGGTGGCGGGCTGCGTCTGCTTCGGTTTCTCCGAGGTTTGCTTTTGCGCCACGGGCTTTTCCGGTGCGGGCTTCGCGGTCGGTTTATCAGTCGTTTTTTCCGTCGTCTGTTTGGGCGTGGTTTTTTCGGGAGCCTTTTCGGGTTCGGGCTTTTTATCGGTCGTGGAGGGCTTCTCGGTCTGTGTCTCGGCCGGTTCGGCGCTTCCGTCGCCGGCGGGCTTTTCCGTCGTCGTCGCGGGCTCGACGGTGGGCACCGTTTTTCCGGTCATCTCGACCTTGTGGCGGCCCTTAAAGAAATCGGCAGCCCCGGTCTTCGCGAGCACCTCGGTTATCGTCTTCTTGTTCAGGAAGAAAAGGATGATGACGAGGAGGATGATCGCTATCCAAAAGAGGCACCCGAGAGAGGCTTGTTTTCGCTTGCTTCGTTTCTCCGCCATGACGCCATGATACGCCGATTCAACCCTGTTTGCAAGGCCAGTCATTTCCGGTATAATCGAAGGGTGATAACCATTGAAGGGCTTTCTGCCTCCCGGGGCATCGCCATTGGCCCTGTTTTTTGCCTCGTCGAAGAGGGCGCGCCGGCGATACCGCGACATTCCATCCCCCCCGAGGCCGTCGACGGCGAATGGAAGCGCTTCGAGGAAGCCCTGTCGCGCTCGCGCGACGAGATCGTCGCGCTGAAGGACGGCGGGCCTGGCGAGCAGGCTGCAATTTTCGACGCACACCTGATGATGCTCTCCGATCCTGAGTTTATCCCCGCCGTGCGCGCCGCCCTTTCCCGCGACCTCGTCAACGTCGAGGCCGTGCTCGCCGATAAGGTCGGCGAGGCCGCGGCGACCTTGCGCGCGACGGGCGACGCTTACCTCGCCGAGCGGGCCGTCGATATCGAGGACGCGTTCGGCCGCGTTTCCGCGCATCTCGCGCGTCTCGACTCCCGCGCCGCCGCGCGCTTCGTCCCTCCCGGCTCCATCGTCGTGGCCCGAAACATCAAGCCCTCCGAGGCCCTGTCGCTTAAGGACTCCGGCCTCGCCGGGATCGCCCTCGAGGAGGGCGGGGCGACGAGCCACGTCGCCATCCTCGCCCGCTCCTGGGGTATCCCCGCCGTTATGGGCGCCCGCGGCCTACTCGGCGCCGCAGGCGACGGCGAAACCGTCATACTCGACGCCCATGACGGTCTCGTGATCGTCTCGCCGGCTTCCGATCAGCTAAACCACTATCGGTCCCGGGCGCAGGCCGACCGCGTCCTTCGCGAGGAGGAGGTGTCGCGCGCCGCCTTGCTCGCGGAAGAGCCCGCGACGACCGCGTGCGGGACGCCGCTCTCCTTTCGCGCGAACATCGCCCTCGCGAGCGAGGCGGGGTCGGCGCGTGCGGCGGGAGCCCGCGGCGTCGGTCTCTTTCGGTCCGAGTTCCTCTTCCTCTCGTCCGCGCGGCTTCCCGACGAGGATGAGCAGTACGCGGCGTATCGGGAGGCGGTCGAGGCGGCCGACGGGGATCCCGTGGTGATTCGCACCCTCGACGCGGGCGCCGACAAGATGCTCGCCGAGCAGGGCGAGCTTCGCGAGCGGAATCCCCTGCTCGGCTGGCGCGCCCTCCGGTACTGCCTCGACCGCCGGGACCTGTTCAAGACGCAGCTCCGCGCCCTCGCGCGCGCGAGCGCCCACGGCGACCTTCGCGTGATGTTCCCGATGGTCTCGTCGGTCGAGGAGCTCGACGCCGCCCTCGACGTGCTCGACGAGGCGCGCGAGGAATGCGCGCGCGACGGCTCGCGTTTCAATCCCGAGATGAAGGTTGGGGTGATGGTCGAGATACCGTCCGCCGCCGTCTGCGCCGACCTTCTCGCGAAGCGGGCCGACTTCCTCTCGATCGGGACGAACGACCTGATTCAGTACACGATGGCGGTCGATCGCGAGAACGCGAAGGTCGCCCATCTATTCGACCAATACTCGCCGGCCATCCTTCGCCTCGTCAAGCGCACGATCGACGCGGGCAGGGACGCCGGAATCGAGGTATCCCTGTGCGGGGAGATGGCGGGCGACCCCGAGGCGACCGTCCTTCTCCTTGGGCTTGGGCTCCGCTCGTTCAGCATGGACGCGGGGCGGCTCCCCTCGGTGCGCGAGGTCGCGGGCAGGGCGACGATCGCCGACGCCGAGGCGCTCGCCTCCGCGGCGCTCTCGCTTTCGGCGGCGCGCGAGGTGCGGAAGCTCGTGCAAGAAAGGATGCGCGCCTATGCGTGAAGAAGAAAACGACGGCCTCGAGCGAACATTCGACGAGGACAAGACCTACCGCAACCTGCCCCTCGTGGTGATCGTCGGACGGCCGAACGTCGGGAAGTCGACGCTCTTTAACCGGTTCCTCCACAAGCGGCGGGCCATCACCGACCCGACCCCCGGCGTGACTCGGGACCCGATCGAGGAGACGGCCTTCGTCGCGGGTAAGCCCGTGCGCCTCGTCGATACCGGCGGCTTTAAGCTGGAGCGCGATCCTGGCACGCCCGAGTCCGTCCTCGACGAACTCGTCGTCGAGAAAACCATCGCGGCCCTGAAGCGGGCGGACGAGATACTTCTCCTGCTCGAGGCCGGCGAGCCGACCGCCGAGGATGAGGAGTTTATCGCCCTCTTGAGGCCTTACTGGGACAAGCTCCTCGTTGCCGTCAACAAGACCGAGGGCGGCCGCCGCGAGTCCGAGGCGTGGAATTTCCTCCGGTTCGGGTTCGAGGAAGTTCTCTTCGTCAGCGCCGAGCACGGCGACAACATCATCGAGCTCGGCGAGGCTATCGTGAAGCGGCTCGACTTCTCGGCCGTCGAGGAGGGCGAGGAGGAAGACTGCATCCGCGTCGCCATCGTCGGCAAGCCGAACACCGGCAAGTCGACGCTCGCGAACCGCCTTACCGGCACCGAGGCCTCGATCGTCTCCGAGATCGCCGGGACGACGCGCGACGTTGTCGAGGGCGAATTCACCTGGAAGGGAAGGCATTTTCGCGTCCTCGACACCGCCGGGATCAGGCGGAAGTCGCGCGTCAAAGAGGATATCGAGTACTATTCGGTGAATCGCGCGATCAAGAGCCTTCGCGACGCCGACGTCGTTTTCCACATGATCGACGCGACCGAGGGTCTCGCCGAGCAGGACAAGAAGATTATCTCGCATGCGACCGAGCAGGGTCTCGCCGTCGTCTTCGTGCTCAATAAGTGGGACTTGATGGGCGACGACCGAAAGGCCTTCAAGGACGCCGAGCGAAACATGAAGGTGATGTTTGGGCAGATGGAGTACGCGCCGGTCCTTTCCCTTTCCGCGCTCGAGGGGACCGGGATTAACGAGCTTCTGTCGACGGCGACCCGGCTCTTCGATCAGCTGACGAAGAAGATCGATACTTCGGCGCTGAACCTGGCGCTCTCTGATTGGGTCGCCGCGTCGCCGCCCCCGCAGGGCCGCGCGAACAAGTTTAAGGTGAAGTACATGGTGCAGACGGGCGCGCGCCCGGTGCGCTTCATGCTCTTCGCCTCGCGCCCCGAGGCCGTGTCCCTCTCCTATCTCGCGTACCTCCGCAACCGAATCCGGAAGGACCTCGGCTTCGCCGAGATACCGGTGGTTCTCGAGGTCAAGGGAAGCCGCAAGCGCTGGGAACAGCGCGAAGGATAGCGGGATGGCCGAGTTCACGATCGGGGAGGTCGAGCGACTTACCGGTCTCAAGGCCCACGTCCTCCGATACTGGGAGGAGGCGATTCCCCTGATACGGCCCCGCAAGGACGACCAGGGCAGGCGGTTTTACCGGGAGCGCGACATCGAGCTGATACAGCGGGTGCGCTACCTGGTGCAAGAACGAAAATACAGCCTTGAGGGCGCAGGCGAGCGCCTTCTTTCGGAACTGACGGACGAGCGTCTCGCCGAGCCGCGGGCGCGGATCGACGAGGCCCGCGCGGAACTAATCAATTTATACGCCCTTGTGCGTAAATGGGAAGAACGATGAGCAAGGAAACTGAGGGGCCGAAGAAGCCCTTTTACGAGGATATCGTCGCGAAGAGAACGCGGCGTTCGCGGTTGGGAAAGGCGAAGGAAGGCGAGCGCTCTGCCCGAGATACGGATAGGGCGCGCCCGTTGGCGGGGGACGATCGATCGCGCCGTGCCGCTCCGCCTCGTGCCGAGGGACGCCGGCCTGTAGCGCGTGATGCCGCGCGGGGCGCCGTGCCCCGTGACGCGGAGCGCCGACCCACTCGGCCCGCAGAGCGGCCTGTTCGTGACGGCTTCGTTCCACCGCCTCTCGGCATGCCAGTCTTCGCGGCGGGCGACGATCTTGGCTCTACGTCTCGTTCGCTGATCGATTCCTTTTTCGAGATCGCGCAGGGCGTCTTGCCGCTCGACGGGAAGAAGACCGCGTCCCTTCCTCAGGAGATCCGCGAGCTCTCGCACGGCCTGACGGACGAGCGCGGGGAGCGCCGCGTCGGGTACATGAACGATCGTGCCACCCTCTCGGCGTACGTGCGTTACTTCATGTGGTGGAATCTCGTGCGCCTGGCGCGCCTCTTCGCGCGCCTTCCGCTTGACCTCGCCGACGGCGACGTTGCGGTCGACATTGGCTCCGGGCCGCTGACGGTTCCGATCGCCCTTTGGATGGCGCGCCCCGATTTGCGCGCGCGCAAGATTACCTGGTACTGCGTGGATATCTCCTCGTCGGCGCTCGCCGCGGGTGAGGAACTCTTCCTCTCGGTCGTGGCGCGCACCGCCGCCGAACCCGGTTCGGGGGATAGGCCTGACCCGTGGCAGATCGTCCGCGTCAAGGGCGAGTGCGGCGTGTCGATCAGGAAGCGAGCCTCTCTGGTGGTCGCGGCGAACGTCTTTAACGAGCTCTTCATGGATAGCCCTGAGCCGATTGAGGCCCTGGCGAAGCGGCAAGCCGCGGACCTTTCGAGCTACGCGGCCGACGGCGCGGGCGTACTCGTCGTGGAGCCGGGCGTCCCGCGCGCGGGTCGTTTCGTCTCGCTCTTCCGCGATTCGCTCGCGCGCCTCGGATTCGTCCCTCGCTCGCCCTGCCCGCACGAAGGTGCCTGCCCATTTCCCGGGCTTCGGCACGGCAAGTGGTGCCATTTCGTTCTCGACGCGACCGAGGCTCCCGCTCGGCTTCGCAAGCTCTCCGAGGATGCGGGTATCCCGAAGGACCGCGCCGCGCTTTCGTTCGTGTACTCGGCGCGGGTCGCGTCGGGCAAATCAACTGGGGATGCGAGCGAAGACGAGGATGTCGCCGACACACCGCGCACGGAGATCGCGTCTTCCGCGCTCGAGCGGGTCTCCAAGCTCGCCGCCGACGCCTCGGTCCTCGAGGTGCGCGTCGTCTCTGATCCCATCAGACTGCCGGAGCGACGCTCGGGCAGGTACGGGTGCTCGGAGATCGGGATGGTGATGCTGACGGGGAATTATGGTGCGGCGAATTTCCTCGATGGGCTCGCGTCGGGCGATCTCGTTCGGGTCGCGGCGCCGAATCCCAAGCGGATCGAGCGGGATCAGAAGACCGGCGCGATCCTCATTCCTCTCGGTCGCTCTCCCCGGCGAGAGGATCGGTCGTAAAGAGCTTGGCGAGCTGCTTTCGCGTCGCGTCCAAATCCTTCGGGTAGGGCGCGACGAGGACCAGCGGCTCACCGGTCCCCGGGTGGGCAATCTCCATCCTCCGCGCGTGCAGGGCGAGTCTGTCGAGGAGCGGGCGCTCCTCGAACTCGTCTCCCCGCCACGATCGCTTAACCTTCGACAGCAATAGAGGTTCCCCGGTCCCGTACAGCGGGTCGCAGGCGATCGAGAGCCCGATCGCCTGCAGGTGCGCGCGTATCTGGTGCGTGCGGCCGGTGATCGGTCGCGCCTCGATCCAGCTATAGGGACCCGCGGGGCCGATGTATCGGAACAGGGTGCGCGAGTCCTTTCCCTTTCGCCGGTCGACGACCGTGCGGTGGCGCGTGTCTCCGTCTGCGCGCAACGGCAGGTCGACCTCCGTCTCGTCCCACGAAGGCCGGCCATGCACGAGGGCGTGATAGGTTTTCGACACGAGGCGCTGCTCGAACGAGACGCTGACGGCGCGATGCGCGTTCTCGTTGAGCGCGTAGAGCACGAGTCCGGAAGTGTCCTTGTCGATGCGGTGGCAGGCGTAGAGCCGCTGCCCCTCGGAGATGAGCGCGGCGGACGCGAGAAGGTCGAGGCGCGGGGCGTCGGGGTCCCAGCGGTCGGCCGCGACGAGGAGTCCCGGCGCCTTGTTGAGGACGATGATGTCGTCGTCGCGGTGGACGACGGTGAAAGGTTCCTGCTTGCGCATGGAAAGACTATAGCAGAAAGCCGCCCGGCGCGCCATCGGGTATTCGAATCGTGAAGACGCTCCCTTCCCCCTCGACGCTCCGCGCGGAGGCCTCGCCGCCGTGCGCGAGCGCGATGTGCCGTACGATGGACAGGCCAAGCCCCGTGCCGCCCCGGTCGCGCGTGCGGCCCCGGTCGACGCGGTAGAACCGCTCGAAAACGCGGGCGAGGTCGCGCGACGGGATGCCCGGGCCGTCGTCCGACACGGATATCTCGAAGTCGCGCTGTCCTTCGGCGCCCTCGATCACGCGCGCGGATATCTCGACATGACCGCCTTCTCGACCGTACGCGATCGCGTTCTGGAGGAGATTGGCGACGGCTTGCTCCATCAAGCCTGGGTTGAGGCGCACGATGAGGCCAACGGGGATGTCGAGGGATATCGACGTCCCGCGCTTGCTCGCCGCGTCCGCGCAGAGCTCGACGACACCGGCTATCAGGGACTCGACGGAGGTTTGCGCGCGCTCGATCGGCTCGCCTCCCTCGCGCTCGAGTCGGGAAATCGTCAGGAGGTCGTCGATGATCGCGGTAAGCCGGCGTGATTGGCCCTCCATAATTGAAAGGAAGCGGGCCGCCGTCTCGCGGTCGTCGATCGCCCCGTCCCGCAGGGTCTCGATGAAGCCTTGTATGGACGTGATCGGGGTTTTGAGCTCGTGCGAGACGTTCGCGACGAAATCCCGCCTGATCCGCTCAAGCCGGCTGAGACGGGTAACGTCGGTAAGCACGAGAAGTCGCGCCCCCGAGTCTACGGCGCCGAGGCGAAGGCGAAGCGTGCGCATTTCGCCCGTTCGCTCGTCGCGAAGCTCGACCGTCATCCCCTCGGCATCCGCCTCGCCCGCGCGCGCAGCGTCGGCGATCTCGGTGTTTCGAACGAGGCGGAGGAGATCCATTCCGCGTGCCTGCTCCGGCTCGATTCCGAAGAGACGTCCTGCGGCAGTATTGGCGCGAAGTACGGTGCCTGATTCGGCGAAGACGATAAGGGCGTCGCTCATCCCGGCGAGGATGGCTTCGGTTTCGCGGTTCCGCGCGTCGAGTTCGCTCATTCGTTCGCGTAAGTTTCGCGACATGGCGGCGAAGGCCCGCTCGAGCTCGGCGAGCTCTACCGTCGGGGCGCTTTCGGGCGGGAGTATTGATTCGTCTTCGGGGCCGGTTTTCGCCGGGCTTCCCGTCCCGGTTGCCCATGCGCGCGTCGCGGCGTCGAGTCGCTCGAGCGGTCGCGTGATGCCCCGCGCGAGCACGGAAGCGGCCGCGAAGGCGATCGCTAGGGTTGCGAGCGAGACCGCCAAGAGGCCGAGCGCGAACCGACGCGCGGCGAGTCTGGCGTACTCGACGCTTACGGCGAGGCGAAGGGCGCCGCCTCGGTAGGGGAGGGCCAGGTAGACGAGTTCGGCGTGCAGGGTGTCGCTTCGCCTGACGGCGACGCCCTCCCTTCCCGCGAGGGCCTCCGCGACCTCGGGTCGGGCGATGTGGTTCTCGAGGCGGTCGGCGGGGGCGCTTGAGTCCGCGATCACGGCGCCGTCGGGGGCGATCAGGGTGACGCGTATGCCTGGGCTCTTCCCCGCTTCCGCGAGGGCGACGCGGGCCGTCCTGGCGTCGATGGCTATACCAGAGCGCTCCGCGGCGTCGAGGGCGCGGACCAGGGCGCCGGCCGCGTGACGCAGGTTATCCTCTGTTTGCTTTAAGGCGGTCGCCCGGATCGCGAGAAGGCCCGCGGTCGAGAGGGCGACGGTCGCCGCGGCGAGAAGGGCGGCCGTCCCGCGAAAGAGATAGCTAGCCGTCCTCATGTCCGCTCATCCCTCATGCGATACCCGATCCCGCGCACGGTCTCGACGACTTCGGCGCGGTCCCCGAGCTTCTTTCGTATGCTGAGTATCTGCACGTCTATCGAGCGCTCGGTCACGGGATAGGAAGAACCTTTGACCGCGCTGATGATCTGGGAGCGCGAGAACACCCTTCCGGGGTTGCGGGCGAGGAACTCGAGTATCTGGAATTCGGTCACGGAGAGCGCGAGCGTTGCGCCGTCAAGGAACGCCTCGTGGCGGTCGGGGTTGAGGGATATACCCTGCGCGTTGACGGTACCTCCGGCGTTTGGCTCGTCCGCGGCCGTCTGTCGCCTGAGCGCCGCCCGCACGCGCGCGGCGAGGACCCGCGGCGAGAAGGGTTTCGTCACGTAGTCGTCGGCGCCGAGCTCGAGCCCCAAAACCACGTCCGCGTCCTCCGTTTTCGCCGTCAGCATGATGATCGGGATGCGCCCGGTTTCAGGGTCTTCCTTTAGCCTTCGGCAGACGTCGAGGCCGCTGATCCCGGGGAGCATGAGGTCGAGGATGATCACGTCGGGCTTGTCCTTGCGCGCCGCGCGGATCGCTTCCTCCCCGGACGAAACGGAGACGACGGCGAAACCCTCTTTCGCGAGGTTGTAGGATACTAGTTCGCGGATCGACTCCTCGTCGTCGCAGGCGAGCACTCGTTCGTTTCCCATGAACCAAACCTACTGTAGGTGCGTCGCCCGTGTCGAGGCCTTTTTTCGGTTTAACCGAATTTTAACCGAACGGTAACTGGCGGCTCACCGCCCGCGAGTATGTTTTGGCCATCATTGGTTTCGGAGGAAACGCATGAAAAAGATCCTTGCCATCGCCTGTGTCGCCGCCATCGCCTCGGCGGCCTTCGCCGGGGAGCTTTCGGGCTCCTTCACCTTCGGGGGCTCGACCACCGTCCAGCCGATCGCGAACGCCGCCATCGAGCAGTTCGTGCGAGCGAACCCGAAAGTTCGCATCACCTATGAGGGGCTCGGCTCAAGTACCGGCCTCAAGCAACTCGCGGAGGGAACGATCAGCCTCGCCGGGTCGTCCCGCGACCTCAAAAAGGCGGAGCTTGATTCTGGCCTCGTGCCGGTAGTCGTCGCTCGCGACGCGCTTGCCGTCGTCGTCAACAAGGACGTCTCGATCGCGAATCTCTCGGCGGACCAACTCGCCGCGATCTACGCGGGGACCATCACTAACTGGAAGGAAGTCGGCGGGAAGGACGAGGCGATCGTCGTCGTGAACCGGGACGAGACCTCCGGAACCTTCGGATCGTTCAAGGAACTCGTGCTCGACAAGCGTAAGCTCTCGTTCGCCCGCAACGCGATCGTCGCCAAGGAAAACGGCGAGGTTGCCGCGAAGGTAGCCTCCACGCCGGGCGCGATCGGGTACGTGGGCCTCGGGTTTGTCGAGGAGGTGACGAAGGCGGGGGGAAAGGCCCTGACGATCGACGGGGTCGCCGCTTCCGTGAAGACCACCCTCGACGGCAGCTATCCGCTTTCGCGGAGCCTCTATCTCGCGACGAAGGGAAAGGCGAAGGCGGGGAGCGTCGAGAAGGCGTTCATCGACTTCCTTCTCTCGCCGCGCGGCAAGGCGATCGTCAAGGAAGCGGGATTCGTCCCGCCGCGGAAGTGAGGATAGGGCGGTGACGCGGACCACGAGCGCGCGCCGGCTCCTCGAGCGAGGGGTCGAGCGCGCCTTCCTGGGGTCGGCCCTCGTCTCGATATCGAGCGTCGTGCTGATGACCCTGTTCATCTTCAGGAGCGGCCTTCCGCTCTTTCGCGAGGTCTCCGTCGCCTCCTTCCTTTTCTCGGCGGACTGGAACCCAAGCGCGGCCGAGCCCCGATATGGCATCCTGGCGTTCGTCGTGGGATCCTTCTTCGTTACCGCGCTTGCCCTGGCGGTCGCGGTACCAATCGGGATCTCGACGGGCGTGTTCATCGCCGAGATGGCCGGACGTCGCGCGGGGGCTATCCTTCGCTCGACGGTCGAGCTTCTTGCGGGGATACCTTCTGTCGTGTACGGCCTCTTCGGCATCTACTGCGTGGTCCCCCTCGTTAGGGCCGCCTTCGGCGGGAATGGGTACTCCGTCCTCGCCTCGGCCTTGATCCTGGCCGTGATGACCCTGCCGACCATCGTGAACATGACCGAGGTCTCCGTGCGAAGTTTGCCCCGCGAGCTTCGCGAGGGCTCGTACGCTCTCGGGGCGACGAAGTGGCAGACGATCGCCGGGGTGCTGCTTCCCGGCGCGCGCTCGGGCATCGTCGCCGGGGTCGCCCTCGGGATGGGCCGCGCCGTCGGCGAGACGATGGCCGTGCTTCTCGTCGGCGGGAACGCGCCGGTGATGCCGACGGGTCCGTTATCGATGGTACGAACCCTTACGATGAACGTGATCACGGATATGTCGTACGCGGAGGGCACTCATCTTTCCGCGCTTTTCGCGACCGCCATCGTCCTTTTCGGCTTTATCCTCGCCCTTAACCTTTTCGTCCAGCTCGCGCTTCCCCGCGCGGGAAAGGAGCGCGCGTGAAATCGTACGCGAGGCGGCGTCGCCGCCTTTCCGAGATGCTTGCCGTGTCCTTCGTCCGGCTTGCGGCCGCCTTTACGGTGGTCGCCCTCGTTTCCATACTCGGCTACGTCCTCGCGCGTGGCTTTTGGAAAAGCAACCGGATGCTCTATCCCGTGCTTTCGTCCCGTATCGACTCCGTCTCCGGCCTTTCGCTTATCGTGAATACGGAAGCGCGGCTTGATGAGGTATCCTTTCAGGTCTTGCAGGGCGCTTTCACCGACGAGTACACCACTTGGAAAAAAATCGACGGTCGGGACCTTGACTTCTTCCCTTATCTCGCCGACGACATCGCGGACCCTGCGGCCGCCCTCGGCGTCGATGAAGTTGGCTACCTCGTCGAGGTTCCCGGGGACACCTCAGTAACCGTCGCGTCCGTCGCCGCCCGATCGGGCTCCCTTGCCCTCGTGGATTCGCGCGCGTTCGCCGCCCTCGACTCGGCCGCGCGGGATTCCGTGCGCGTCGTTCCCGTGCGCGACCTCTCGCTCGCCGTCAGCCCGTCGGTAACCGAGCTTCGCGAGAACACCCAGCTCTCCGTCATCGACGAGGGCGCCGTCGCGCGCCTTTTCTCGGGCGACGTCGCGGACTGGGCGGCCCTCGGCGGCCCCTCGCTGCAAGTTCGCCCCCTGCTTCCGCCTCCTGGGCATCCACTCTCGGATCGACTTCGCGACCTTGGCCTTCTCGCTCGCGTCTCGACCGCCGCGTTCGCCTGCGCCGATTGGGACGCGTATCTCTCGCTACTGGCTGAGACACCAGGCGCCGTCGCCGTCGTTCCCGCGGTCGACGCCGCGCGTCTTGGCCTTGATACCATTGAGCTCGCGCGCGTCGAAAGCGGGTGGAACCTCTCGCTCCGCTTCCTTTTCGACGCCCCGCGCGACTCGGGCAAGATCGGCGGGATCTCCACCATTATCGTCAATACCGTCGCCATGATCCTGCTCACCCTGCTCTTCGCAGTGCCGCCCGGGATCGCCGCCGCCGTCTACCTCGTTGAATACGCGCGCGAGGGGCGCCTGGTTCGCGCGATCCGCATCGGCACGGAGACGCTCGCCGGCGTCCCGTCCATCATCTTCGGTCTCTTTGGTATGCTCGTTTTCGTGCAGGGGCTTGGCTGGGGCATCTCGCTCCTCTCGGGGTCGCTGACCGTTACTCTTATGATCCTCCCGACGATCGTGCGTTCTGCCGAGGAGGCGCTGAAGTCGGTGCCGCGCTCCCTCTCCGAGGGAAGCCTCGCCCTCGGGGCAACGAAGGTGCAGACGATATTCCGCGTCGTCTTGCCCGCGGCCTTCCCCGCCATCGCCTCCGGGATCATCCTCGCCGCCGGCCGCGCCCTCGGCGAGACGGCCGCCCTGATCTACACAATGGGCTCGAACTACAACTTGACCCGCGGTCTTTTCGACTCGACGCGAACCCTCGCCACCCACGTCTACCTGATCATCGCAGAGGGCATTTCGTCGGATCGCGCGTTCGCCTCCGCCGCCGTGCTCGTCTTTCTCCTTCTCGCCGTCAACGGCGCCGCGCGTTGGCTCATCGGCTGCGTGGGCCGGATGGCGCGGGTCTAAGCCCCGCGGCCGCGTTGCCCCATCCCCCGTTCGGTTGTATATTAATGTCGAGGGATGAAAGATGGCTGAGTTTTTTCTTTCGTTTTTCGCGTATAGCGTCGTCGGTTGGGTGTCTGAGGTTTTGTACTGCTCGGTTCAGGAGCGGCGCCTCGTCAACCGCGGATTCCTGCGAGGCCCTTGGTGCCCGGTGTATGGCTTCGGCGGCGTGCTTGTGGTCACTCTTTTGTCGCCGCTCGCCGAGAGCGTCGTCGCGCTCTTCCTCGCCGCGGCGTTGCTGACGACCGCCGTCGAGTACGCGACGGGCTGGCTCCTCGAAACGCTCTTTCAAACGCGCTGGTGGGATTACTCGCGCTATCGGCTGAACATCAAGGGACGCGTATGCCTCGTGAACTCGGTTCTCTTCGGCATTATGGGCGCGCTCGGCGTGATCGTGCTCGACCCGCTCGTCGATAAGGCGATCGCCCTCGTCCCCGAAGATCTCGTAGCCCCGGTCGCCCTCGGCCTATACACGCTGATGATGCTCGACCTCGCGCTCACGGTTAAGGAGATCGTTCGCCTCGACGAGAAGCTCGCCCGGCTCTCCGACTTCGTCGAGTCACTGCGCGAGCGGATCGACTTCGCGGAGTGGTT
>ENA-UOWE01002912-UOWE01002912.1-activated-sludge-metagenome-genome-assembly--contig:-NODE-2912-length-18200-cov-96.838523_pt1 | contig 18200 bp, 17 predicted proteins | sample MGYA00249841_ERZ761562 | MGnify/ENA primary metagenome ERZ761562 (study PRJEB28883, sample SAMN05720200) | activated sludge metagenome | isolation source: Anaerobic digester | place: Japan... | reverse complement strand
GCAAGTACATACGCAGTAAATCTGCAGCAAAAAGAGCAGCTTCCTCGCCGCCAGTACCAGCGCGGATCTCCATGATGACGTTGCGATTGTCGCGTGGATCCCGTGGTACCAGTAAAGATTTGAGTTGCCGTTGTAATTTTTCTAAGCGCTCATCCAGCGCTTCAAGCTCAGCCTTAGCTAATTCGCGTAGTTCCCCTTCGGCGGAATCGAGCAGCTCTGCGGCTTCATCGTGCTGGATTTTTGCATTCTTATATTCCCGCGCCAGCGAAACAACGGGTTCAAGCTCAGAGCGTTCCTTAGAAAGCTCTGCAGCCAATTGGTAATCCGTGCCAGCTTCGGCGAGTTTCTGGTCTAGCTCATCAAAATGCGCTAAGATCGTATCGAGTTTGGTTTCAATAGGTGCTTCCATATTAATCGCGCAGAGATTATACCACTGGCAAGCTTTTTCCAAACTTTTGGGTTGTATCGTGTACTGGCAAAGTGATAATGTCCTAAAGTAGCAAAATAGAAATGTCCTAACAATTTGTAACCCCCTGCTCTGGTATGGTGCCCTACAGGCAGGCTGCGCACTCTTTTGACTATGCCAAATGGATGTGAGACCTACGGTCAAAACCACTCGCACGGTACCCTACGGGTAGGCTGCGCACTCAGAGACTGGCGAGAACAATAGTCTATGCTAAGAATCACCTTGTTAGCCTTTTTTATGATAAAGTTGAGGCAGTAAATCATAGGAGAACCGCACACAAACGATGCAGCTGTATTTTATTCGTCACGCCCAATCGGAAAACAATGCCATTTTAGAACGCAACGCCTATAAATCTGAAGAAGGACGGCACGCAGATCCCCAAATCACAGCGATGGGCTTGGAGCAAGCCAAACTGCTGGCAGAATTCTTAGCCAAAACAAATCCTGAAGCCGAAATTCATGGAATGGATATGCAAAACCGGCGCGGATTCGGACTTACGCATCTCTATTGCAGCTTAATGGAACGTTCAGTGCAGACTGGCGTTGTGCTTGCTGAGCGCTTAGGCTTGCCCTTGGTGGCTTTACCAGACTTGCACGAATTGGGCGGCATCTATTTGGAAGAGCTCGTAGAGGGTGAACTCAGAGAACCCATTTTGCATGGGCATACTCCTGATTACTTTCGCGAGCATTATCCTTTGTTGCAGTTTGACGAGTTTCCAGCTGAGGGTTGGTGGCATGGTGGTAGAGAGGCGCGGGAACTATGGTTACCACGGGCACAGCGCTTGCTGACTTACCTATTTGAACGCCACGGAGAAACTGACGATCATGTGGCGGTGATTACGCACGCGGGCTTTTATTCACGCCTCTTTCAGCTCATCTTTCGACCAGATTTTTCAATTACGGAAGAAGTCCCGTTTAATGCATTGATTGTTTTTAACAACTGTGCCATCAGTCGTTTTGACGTCATCGAAGGCAGGCTGTTCTTTATGTACCATAACCGCGCGGAATTTCTTCCTGATGAGATGATCACATAAATCTTGAGTTTATTGGTGTTATTATAAAAATAATTCCTTCTTAGCTCATTCTGATACAATATAATTATGCTCCAGGATCAATAGCAACCTTTTGAAGGCAATAGCTAGGATCAAGGAAAAGGATAAGTAGTAATCATGCCTTGGTATGTCAACATATTAATTATTGCAGTACTGTTTTATTTTAACGGTATTTTTGCAATGTACGAGATCGCCATGGTCTCGGCAAAGAAAACCCGCCTCCAACAGCGTAAAGAGGATGGCAATCAAGGGGCTGCGGCAGCCTTAGAACTGCTCGAAGACCCCAACCAACGCTACCTTTCTGCTATTCAGGTGATGATCACCCTGATTGATACCTTAGCCGGTGGTATTGGTGGTGCTAACCTTTCCGAGCCGCTCGCGAATGTGATGCGAACGGTGCCATGGCTTGCTGGTGCCGCTGATTTGCTTGCGCTCATTCTTGTGGTGTTGGCGATTACCTATTTTTCGATCGTTTGTGGTGAACTTATCCCCAAGCGCATTGCGGTCAACGAGCCAGATGACGTGGTTTGCCGTCTCTCACCCACCATCCGCAATTTGACCAGATTTTTAGGTCCAGTCACAAAGTTGCTTAGCGCTTCAACGAATTTTGGCATCAAACTGTTGCACATTGATCTTCAAGGCGAGCCCCCGATCACAGAAGATGAAATCAGAATCTACATTGATCAAGGTAGAGATGTGGGTGTAATCGAACAAGCTGAATCAGATATGTTCTCGGGCGTGTTTCGCTTGGGAGACCGCCGTGTGGATGCCTTGATGACCCCGCGCACCGAATTAGTCTGGATTGACCTCGAGGATGACATAAAAACTATCATCGCGGAAATTACGCAGAGTGAGTATTCGCGTATTCCCGTTGCCCGCGGAGATTTGGATTATATTGTGGGAATATTAGATATAAAAGATTTGGTCGGTGTGGACCTCTACAGTCCGGATTTCCGCTTGGAAGATTATTTAAAGGAGCCATTATTTATCCCCGAAAACTTGCCAGCGCTCAAAGCGTTTGAAAAATTCCGCAGCACGGGGATTCACCAAGCCTTGGTTATCGATGAATATGGCGGGGTGCAAGGAATGGTCACACTTTATGACGTACTTGAATCGATTGTGGGCGAAATTCCGCTTGAGCCTGAAGACCGTGACTACGAGATTGTTCAGCGGGCTGACGGCTCCTATCTCTTTGACGGTATGCTGCCAATTGATGAAGTCAAGGAGCTGTTGGATTTGGACGAATTGCCCGATGAAAGCCGCGTAGGTTATCAGACCCTCAGTGGATTTGTAATGTACATGTTGGGCAGCATCCCCAAAGAAGGCCAAAGCTTTGATTGGGCGGATTACCGCTTTGAAATTGTTGATATGGACGGCAGGCGGGTGGATAAGGTCTTGGTGCAGAAGTTACCACAAAGAGCCTAAAATATACTCAGGGTGTCCAGCGGGCAAAGAGCGCATGAGAAAGCACGTGGTTAGCGCTTTCTTCGATGGTGATCAATTCTCCACAAGTTAAATTGCCTTGGCTGCCGACGACTTCCTGCAATGCTTGATACGGGATGAGTGCAGAAGCCTGAATGGCGTAAGCCGTTAGCACAATAAAGCAAGCATCGGGGGCTAAGACGGCTCGGCACGCGGCGAGCAATTCAGGTAGGTTCTTATAAAAATCCCATACCTTGCCGCCTGACCCGCGGCCAAATTTGGGTGGGTCCAGGATGATGCCATGATAGCTGTTCCCGCGGCGAGCTTCCCGCTGAGTGAAACGCAGCGCATCCTCAGCGATCCAACGCACTGGTTTTTCGGCTAAACCGGAAAGCTTGAGGTTGTAGATCGCCCAGTTGAGCGCGTGCTTGGAAGAGTCTACATGCGTAACCTCGGCGCCTGCGTTGGCAGCGGCTAGCGTGGCTAGACCAGAATAGCCAAACAAATTCAAAACTTTGAGTGGTTTGCCGGCAGCTTTAATTTGCTCGGAGATCCAATCCCAATGGCTGGCTTGCTCGGGGAAAACGCCGATATGGCGCGAGCTGCCCAATTGCACTTGGAAGCTCAATGAGCGGTAGTGCATCTCCCAAGATTTATTGATTGGCTGTAGCAGCTGCCAACTGCCGCCATATTCCTTTTGTTCTTCTTGCATGCGGGCGTGGGCTTTTTGCCAGGCGGATTGGGGCAGTGAACGCTTCCAGATGGCTTGCGGTTCTGGGCGGATGAGGGTATAGGGTCCAAAACGTTCTAAGGTTTTGCCCTCGCCGCTATCGAGCAGTTGATATTCGCGCCAACCTTCTGGAGCGAGTAGTTGAATTTCGGGTATGGGGATATTTTTATTGTTCATAGGCTTAGTGGATTATTCGAATGAGAATCTCGGCTAGAATATTTGCAAGCAAAGCAAATGCTGCAGCTTTTTCTGACTCGGTGTGAAGCGCTGGTCGTACGTAAAAAGTGTTCGGATCGCGAGCGGTGCGAATCAAAGAAGGCAGGATTAAAATGCAGCTTAGTAAAAACCATAAGAAAGTTACCCAAATGGGAATAACTTGCTGGATGAATAGCGCTATTACACCACAAATTGAGCCGATACTTAAAAAGATCATCATCAGCAAGTGGACTCGACTACGTTGATGGATCAGAACAGAATGCTGCGGTTGGGCTAATCCCAGCTTGGGAATATTGCGGCTTTCATGCGTCAACTGACCAAAAAGGTTGATAAACAGAACAAATGGTAAGAGGAATGACAAAGTGCTGCCACTATACGATTTTTGGGCAAAAAAGCCGGCAAGGAAGACTGGCGTGGCAAGCAGCCAACAATGTGCCGAAAGATCGAGCAGCGCGATACCTTTGAGGCGTAATCCGCCCCAAGAATAAAGCGCACCAATTGCGAGGGTGAGTAAGCCAGCCAGAAGTGTTTTCCAGCCCAAAAATGCGTATAGAATTATAGATATGACAAACAGAGATACAGCGCTGATTTGGCTAATGGTGAAAGAAAGCTCACCCGTGGCAATTGGGTTTCTAACCGCTGAATCGCTTTCACTCAACGCATCCAATGGTGCATCCGTAATCTGATTGAAAACAAAAGCAAATGCCACCGCAAAGAAATTTGCCAGGAAAACGAGTACCCAACGCCACCCAAATGGACTTTGAGTTGCTGCAGCGCCAAGCAAGGTATATGTAAGTGTGAAAAATAGGTATTCGCGAGGGCGCAACAAGTAGTAATACGCAAGCAAGGTCTTTTTCATGGGTGTTAGTCTGATGGAATGAGTATACCAAAGTCGGCTGGTTCGCAGATGAATGAGTTTCTGGGGCAAGATTATCTCGGATGGGTAAAACCTTGTTAGAATTAGGCTTGTTAACAGGAGGCAGTGGATGAATTTTGATCAGCAGTTTGACCGGCGTCATACCGAAAGCGTCAAGTGGAACTATTTTCCAGAGGATGTGCTCCCCCTTTGGGTAGCGGATATGGACTTTCAGAGCCCGCCAGCAGTGTTAGAAGCATTGCACCAACGCGTAGCGCATGGCATTTTTGGTTATGGCTTACCACCAGCGGATTTGGCGGAGATTGTTGCAGCACGCTTGCAGCGGCGTCATGGTTGGTGCCCAGATGTAGAGCAGATTAGTTACGTGCCTGGCGTGGTAAGCGGTGTGAATTTAGCCTTGAGAGCGATCTGCAAACCCGGAGATGCGGTGATTGTCAATACGCCAGCTTACCCGCCTTTTTTCAGCGCTCCTGAAAGCGCTAACCTCCGATGCGTGTGTAACCCTCTCGTCCAGAACGCCGATGGCAGCTACGCCTTGGATTTTGAGCGATTTGAAGCTCAAATCCAACAGGAAAAAGTGAACGCGTTTATTCTATGCAATCCACAAAACCCCACCGGGCGTGTGTTCACGCATGAGGAGCTACTGCATCTGGCGGAAATTTGCCTGCGGCACAAGGTAATCATTATCTCGGATGAGATTCATTGCGATATCATTTTTGACCAGAACCGACACATCCCCATTGCATCCTTGGCGCCTGAAATTGCCGACCATACTATCACCTTTATGGCTCCTAGCAAAACATTTAATATGGCTGGTCTGTATGCTTCGGTTGCTATCATTCAGAACGCAGAGCTGGCAGAAAGCTTTAAACGGGTCAAAAGAGGGATAATCAGCGGACCAGACCTGCTCGCGCTGACTGCAGCTCGAGCAGCATATAAGGATGGCGACGCCTGGCTCGAGGAGTTATTAGTTTATTTACAAGGTAACCGTGATTGGTTGGCAGAGGTGCTGCCAGAAAAACTCCCCGGTGTGCGCTACTGTAAGCCCGAAGGAACTTTTTTGGCTTGGTTAGATTGGCGTGAGGTGGGTTTGGAGGGGAATCCACAGCAATTCTTGCTCAAAGAAGCACGTGTGGGGCTCAACGATGGCTTAGAATATGGCATAGAAGGAGCAGGCTTTGTGCGCTTGAACTTTGGCACTCAGCGGGCAATCTTGAGTGAGGCAGTGGAGCGCATGGCTGCAGCTCTCAAACGGAGATGAGATAAAGGCGAAAGCTACAGGAATAAAAAAACAGGCTGGAAAACCAGCCTGTTTGACTAATTTGCGATAATTTATCCTTCTAAAATGACCACATCGGCGGCTTGTTTCCCTTTGGGGCCATCCTCGATGGTAAATTCGACACGCTGACCTTCTTTGAGACGTTTGTAACCGTCCATTTTGATTGCGGAAAAATGAACGAAGATATCTTCGCCAGATTCCTGACCGATAAAACCGTAGCCCTTGGGGGCGCTGAACCACTTAATGGTACCAACTAAACGTTCTGACATAATACTTACTCCACTTTCTCTTAGATAATTGTTAGCTTGACCCGTTATCAAGTTGAGGAAATTTTACCCTCGCTCGGTGAAATGTCAAGATAGCGAACATTTCTCAGCATTGTATTCTACGATCAATACATTTTAGTGGCGCGTTTTCCCAGTGTGCCATCAATTTTTTAGTAGTCTGTTTGCAAGCAGAGCAAGAGCTGCAGCAGATCGCCCTCTGGTTCGCCGGCAGTCAGCCCCAAGACGTGCAGCTGCCAGGTTATCGGTTGGTTGTTAGCATCGAATAATTGAACTTCCTTGAGGGCAGGGGTAAGCGCGTTTGCTGGGAGCAAACCAACTGCGCCAGGAGTTTCCGCTATAAGCTGCTGAGCCATTTCTACCGAGTATGCTTTTTCACCTTTTGATGGAGAGATTTCTAAACTTAGGGAAGCAGCAGATAAGAAAGCGTCCAACTCTTGGTCAGCTAAGAATATCGGCTTTACCAGCTGGTCAAAAGCCAGCGCGGAGGCTGAGGAGCTTGGCACTTCTTTCCACTGTGTATAGGCGCCAGATAAAAGCGCTATTGCTTCTTCTTGGCTGAGCGAAACGATCGGATTCTCGGGGTTAACCACAAGCGCCAAGCGTTCTGCGCCCAGGTAAGTGCCTGCCTGTTCTGCTTTCAAGTCTGAACTGGTGCGGATGATTAAATCCGCCGATTGCAGATCAAGCTCAGAAGCTTCACGCACTTCAATCAGCAGGTTCGATTGGGTGAGGTATTCAGAGCAGGCATGAAGTTTGGGCAGCCAGCTCGGTTCAAGCAACGGCGTGAGCTGTACACGCAGGGGTTGGAGCGTCGCTTGTGGTGTGGAAAGTGCGGCAGGTTGGCACGCTGCCAGCAAAACGAAAACCCCTATTAAGCGCCAAACTTTAGCGTGCATAAGTCACAATCAGAGTGAGTGCCGAAAGGGCTGCGCAATAAATCGCGAAGGGGTAAAGAGTCCGATTGCGCAAAAAACCCATAAACCAACGGATAACAAAATAACCTACTAAGGCAGAGCTAACGAACCCTATAATCAACATCGGTAAAAAGCTGGTTAGCGCAGGGATTTCGAACAAGTCCAACATAGCTAATAAACCAGCCGCCAACATGATGGGGATTGCCATGAGGAAGGATACGCGGGCGGCATCTTCGCGTTTGAAATGGCGCAGCAAGCCGCCGGTTATAGTTGCGCCCGAGCGAGATATGCCTGGGAAGATCGAAAGCGCCTGAAAGACCCCGATGACGATCGCATCCAGCGGCGTCATGGCTTCAGCCGAGCGCGTCTTTTTGGAGAGTAGCTCGCCCGCCACGAGCAGTGCAGCGGTCCCGAGCAGCATCAAACCGGTGAGCCGCGGGCTGTTGAAAGCAGCTTCTACACTATCTTTGAGCAGCAAGCCTGCCAATCCAGCAGGAATTGTCGCTAATATAATCATCCAGCCTAACTTGCCTTCTGGTTTTTCATCGAAGCTGCGCTCTTTTAGTCCGCTGATCATGCTGGTAACGATGCTGACGAGATCTTTCCAAAAGTACACTAAGACAGCTACCAGTGTACCCAACTGTACCAAAACATCGAAGACGAATGCTTGGGTTGGGTCGAGCGACCAGTTGAGAAGATACGGCACCAGCACCAAGTGTGCCGAGGAAGAAATCGGCAAGAATTCGGTCAGCCCTTGTACGATGCCAAGGATAATTGCTTGGATGAGGCTCATACCTCTTCCTCCACAGTTTGAGATGCCGCTATTGCATCTAAGGTCTCCTGTGCGAAGTGCTGCATTTCACCTGCCAGGATGGCTTGACGCATGCGTTGTGTCAGATTGACCAAAGTGTAAAGGTTATGGATGGAAAGCAAAGTAGCGGCTAACATTTCTTTGGCGTTCACCAGATGGCGCAGATAAGCACGCGAAAAATGCTGGCAGGTATAGCATTGGCAGTCGGCATCAATGGAGCGCTCGTCCCGCGCGTAAGCAGCGTTCATCAGGTTCATTCGTCCAGTCAAGGTCATGGCGCTGTTATGCCGTGCTAAGCGGGTAGGGAGCACGCAATCGAAAATATCCACGCCGCGCAGAACCCCTTCAATAAGATCTTGGGGCGTGCCTACGCCCATCAGGTAGCGCGGTTTGTTCTCAGGCAGGATTTGGTTGACCTCACTAATCGTGCGCAGCATATCTGCTTTAGATTCGCCGACCGAGAGCCCGCCAATGGCATAACCGGGGAAGTCCAATGCAGCTAAGGTTTGGGCTGATTCAGCCCGCAAATCGCTGAAGATGCCGCCTTGCACGATGCCGAAAAGCGCTTGGTCCGAACGGGTTTTCGCTTCTTGGCAGCGGTGCGCCCAAGCATGTGTGCGCTGCATCGCCAGCTTAGAATAAGCATAATCGGTGGGAATGGCACATTCATCAAACGCCATGATGATATCCGCGCCTAAGTTTTCTTGGATACGAATGGAGATTTCTGGCGTGAGCCGTTGCGTGGAGCCGTCGATATGCGATTTGAAGGTAACTCCATCATCATCTACCTTACGCGTATCGGTGAGGGAGAATACCTGAAAGCCGCCTGAATCGGTAAGGATGGGTTTGTGCCACTGCATAAAGCTATGCAAGCCGCCTAGCTCCGCAATGAGCTCATCCCCAGGGCGCAAGAAAAGGTGATAGGTGTTTGCTAGCACGAGCTGTGCGCCAAGTTCCTCTACCTGAGCAGGTGTGAGCGCTTTAACCGTCGCTTGTGTTCCGACAGGTGCGAAGATGGGGGTTTGCAAAGCGCCATGTGGGGTGTAGAAGGTGCCCGCACGCGCAGAGCCTTCTTGCGCATTAATTTCCCATTCAAACATTGCCGTTTCTGTCCTCTGTGTTAATATCAGCCCGTATTGTACCTGAATTATGGGATTGAGGAAAATGAGGTAAAATAATGCGTTGCTCCAAAAGAGGATATTAATTTACTGTGGAAATTAATAGTTATTCAACTTGGTTAGAAATTGATCTCAATGCCATTACCGAAAACGTGGCTTATATCAAGCGCATGACTGGTGTGGAGGTAATGGCGGTCATCAAAGCTAATGGCTACGGTCATGGCGCCCGCCCAGCAGCCCAAGCTGCCGTTCAAGGCGGTGCCACATGGTGCGGAGTCGCGCGCATTGAAGAAGCTTTAGCTTTACGGCGGGCAGGCATTTCAGCAGAGCTTATGGTTTTAGGCTACACACCCCCTTCCAAGATTCCTGAAGCAATTGACCAGCAGATTGTGGTTTCGCTGTTTGACCCTTCTCAAGCCGAGACTTGTTTGAATTATGCACGCATTAATGGGGGCAGACTGCGCGCACATGTGAAAGTGGAGACTGGTATGGGTCGCCTGGGTATGCTGCCAGAGGAGGTAATTCCATTTCTGCGGGCACTTCAAGGTAGCGCTATCCAAGTTGAGGGCATTTTCACTCATTTTGCGCGCGCTGATGAACCTGAATCGGGTTATACCCAGCGCCAAATTGAAATTTTTGACCAGCTCTTAACGGAGCTCGAGCAAGAAGGGCTCAAGCCGCCTATGGTGCATGCAGCCAATTCTGCCGCTGTGTTCAATTTTCCGCAGGCTTGGTATAACATGGTCCGCCCGGGCAATGCGATTTTTGGTATGTCCCCTTCACCAGCTATGCACTTGGATCCAGCTTTAAGACCAGCTCTTACTTGGAAAGCGCGCTTGATTTCAGTGCGTACATTCCCGCCAGGGCAAGGCATTAGTTACGGTTCCATTTATACGACTAAAAGCAATGAGCGCATCGGGGTCATTCCGGTGGGGTATGGCGATGGTTTCCGCCGCGTGGATAACCAGCAGGTGTTGGTAGGCGGTAAGCGTGTACCCATTGTGGGGCGGGTATGTATGGACCAAGCGATGCTGCAATTGGATACTGTCCCAGACGCGAAACCGGGCGATGAGGTGGTGCTGATTGGGAGCCAAGGTGATGAATGCATTAGCGTGGATGAGGTCGCAAAGCGCTGGTCAACGATTAATTATGAAGTGGTTTGCGGCTTGGCTGATCGGTTACCCAGGATCTACACTAAATGAACCTGAGCCGTGTGGTTCGTGCCGAATTCCATTGCCACAGCGTCTATTCCCCCGATAGTTTGGTTCGTGTGGAGGATTTGTTAGCCGCATGTGAGCAAAAAAACATCGACAAGCTTGCAATTACCGACCACAACCGCATAGAAGGCGCTTTACGCGCCCATGCGTTAGACCCCCAACGCGTGATTGTGGGTGAGGAGATCCAGACGACCCAAGGTGAAATCTTGGGTTATTTCATGCGCGAAGAAATCCCAGCCGGCTTGGAACCGTTAGAGGTGATTAGGCGCCTGAAAGACCAAGGGGCTTTTATCAGCGTGGCGCATCCTTTTGATCCTAATCGGGATGCCACGCATTGGCAGCTGGGAACGTTGGAAGCGATGCTTCCATTCCTGGATGCTTTTGAGACCTTTAATGCCCGCTGTTTGCGCCAGACCTATAACGATCAAGCTCAAATTTTTGCTCAGGAGCACGGATTAGCGGGTATGGCTGGTTCCGATGCGCACAGCATTTTTGAGCTTGGCAGGGCAACCATGCTTTTAGCGGACTTCAATAATGCAATGGAACTGCGAACAGCCCTTGAAAACGCACAATGGGACGTGCATCTTTCCTCGGCGGCAGTGCATCTGTATTCCGTCTGGGCTAAGATAGTAAAGAAGGTACATAAACCAGCCCTATAGCAGTTTATTGCGTTAGGCATAAAAAAGCCTGGCATTTATTCTGCCAGGCTCGTTGTTTTAATTGTCCGCTTTAGGCTACCAAGCTGAAAATCAGCCAGCCAGCCAGCAGAATGAACACAATCGACATTCCCAGCTTGACCGGAGCAGCGTGCTTCTGGAGGAAATCCGAGAGCTGCTTGGAGGTAGTGCCGTAGTAAGCCAAGATAAATACCACAATCAGGGGGATGATAAACATCAAGTTATAGAGGAGCAAATAACCTAACGCTTTTCCGCGTAGGGTGGGCACAGAGCTCATGAAAATGATTGTTGGCAGGTAAATCTGACCGGTGCAAGCCAACTCAATAAACGAAACAAGGAGCCCGGTGATAAAAGCGCCAATATAGTAACTGGTTGCTCTTCTGCCGCTCTCGTGAATCGTGGCATTAATCCGCCGGCGTAGCTGTTTGGGAAGGGTAAGGGTCATATCTTCCAGGTTTCCTTCGCGCGCAGTAAAGTAATCTCTGATGCTGAGCACAGCTAAGACAATACACAAACCAGCGGTAATCATATAGACTATGCGGCTTACGACTGCCAAGGTTTCTTTGACCAGGTCCAATACTTTATAAAAACCCAGCCCAACCAGCAGGTAGGCGAGGAAGACGCCGATAGTAAAGCTGGCGCCGGTGATGAGGATTTCTTTGCCTTTTCTACCGCTAAGCGTCAGATAAGAGATGAAAAATACGATTGTGGCAAAAGCGCAGGGGTTTAAGCCATCGACCAACCCAGCCAAGACCACGGCTAACCAGCCAATAGATTCAAAGCTTTGCAGAAGCGCGTTTTGACCTTCTTCGGGGTTAAATTCCTCCCAGAAGCGCGGCGAACCTGTCTGGCTGAGCTGCTGGAGTACCGGTTCTAAGGCTTGCGGGGTAATTTCGCCCTCACCAATCCAGGCATGGTCGCCAATAAAGAGTGCAGGAACGGTCAGATCTTGGCTGCGTCCTGCGCGCTCAGCCATCCAGTTGGCTAAGGGTGTATTTTCATAAATGTTGAACTCCTCTACAACCAGTTGGGGGTAGAGAGTTTGTAAATATTTAATATCGGTGTCGACCCGGTTGCATTCTTTGCAGCCTACTTGGTAAAAATAAGCGGCATAGATAGGCAAATCTACCTGACAAGCCTCCGGATTTTCTGTGGTGCACACTTCTGCATCTGTGTTAGCCGCATCCACCGGAATAGAAATCATCAAATTAGGGTCGATGCCCTCGATATCAGGGAAGGGGATACCATCGCCCTGCAATCCTTGCTCGATAAGCGCTTGGAGTTTTTGCTCATTTGGCTCTTGACCGATCAGGAGCTGATCGCCAATGAGCACAGTAGGCAGTCCGCGCTCCTCAGCTTTGACTGCGTAAGCAGCTTCCACCTTGAGCAGTGCTTGGTAGTAGCTTGGGTTGCTCAGTTCCAAGAGGCGCAGGTCGATCTGCCCGGGATATTGGGCTAAAAGTGGGTTGACAATTTGATTGAGGATATCTAAGCAGTGGCTGCAATCTTTGGAATAGAAAAAATAGCCGTGCACTTTTGCATTGCTTAAATCCGCGGTGGGTGTGCCTATTTCTGGACCGATAACTTGAGGCTGCTGCGAACGCGCACCTGCGCTTTGAGGGAGAAGCAAACTAAAGAATGCTAATAATGAAAAAAGGATTGAAAAGATAAAGGGATGTTTTTTAAGCATGTTCATCGTGGATATTTATTCCCTCAACGAATAAATTAATTCATAAAAAAGTTTCTTTGTGCAGCAAAAAATGTCTAATGGAGTTGCTCCAAACCGGGCTTGATTCTAACACGGTATGTAAAAAACTCCGTGAAGCATCCTCGATTGAGAAAAACTACACAGCAAACCTAAAGAATAGGGAAGAGAAGGCTCTCGGTAATGAATTATACAATTTCGACTTGATCGAGGGGAAAGCGGCTTTTGCTGTAAAGCTCTCGTAAGTGTTCTTTACGCTCCTCATCTAGACCAGCCAATACGAGCCGTAAATAAAAGCTGCCATCAGCAGAGGTCGTGTGAATGGTGTGAATGATATTTCCTCCAGCTTCAGAGACTAATCCAGCTAAGTAGGCTAAAACGCCCGGGCGGTTGGCAGTATTGGAGCCGCTCACTTCTATGGTTACCCAATTGAGCACCGCACGCGATATCCCAACACGATCTAAGGCATCATCCAGCTCACGCAAGATAATTGAGCCTCCACCGACTGCGGAATAGAGGTCATCCAAGTTGGCGCAAGCCATCAAGCCGAGCAGTTGATCTATGCGGCTGCTCTCAAGTGAAGCGACATCATCCAGTGAGAGTATTCCGCGCTTAGCCAATAGGGGGTGAATGAGCTGCTTGCCTTTTTGGCTGGCTTCCTTAAGCGCCACCGTTGCCAACACAACCCGCAGCCGGCGGGCAGTAGTAATATCACAATGATTCAGCCATTCGGGTTGGGGCACCAAATGTGTGCCAGTGGAAACCACTTCAACCACATCTCCGGGACTGAGCGTGTCATAGATATGGCGTTCCTCGCCATTGACTAAGACCTTGCTGATTTTATCTAAGTAAAACTCCTGGATCGCAGCCACACCATCCAAGACCGTGCCGCCTTCTTGCAAGAAGCGCGTACCGCCATAAGGGGTAAAAATTTGCACAGGGCGATATTTAGAAATGTCTTTTCCGTGATTGATGGCGTAAATAATTCCCCAGGTGTTTTCACCCTCCATCTCTTCTGTGGCGATGGCGGTTTCGATCGCACCCATACCTGGCAGCCAACTGGTTACCTGCAAGGCACGGTAGCCGTTTTGAGGGGTGGCAATGTAGTCATCGAATCGGTCTTGATCTAAATTCTTGCCGAAATAGCGGTTCACACGTGATAGCAAGCGGTAGCATGCCATCTCGTCATTATCTTTGAGGATCATACGGAAGCTGACGATGTCATTCACAGCAGAAAAATCTTGGAGAGAAGTGCGCCGTGCGCGTGCCATGCGTTGGAGCTTATCCCAAGCTTGCCAATAACCGTTAACTGTGAAGCGGACTGCGCCATCAATGCCTTCCTGTTCCATCAGGTGACCGAGTTCCCCTAGGTAATAGCGGATAAAATTCAAATTTAGGCGCGGGTCGGAATCGATCTTTGCTTTGACGGTGTCGTACGATTCAGGTTCGGCATACGGAAAAGCCATATCCTCAATCCACCGCCGCCAGCGGTAGCAATTCAGAATGCCAGCCAGCTTCCCATAGGCGCGGATAGCCTCGGTGGCTTTCTGCCACTGCTTGCCTGGCGGCATGTATTTGAGCGTCAACAGGTTGTGGCTTTTATCTGCCAGCTTGATCACAAAGACAGCTGGGTCGCGGAACATGGCGATCTTGCGCAGGGTGTCCATCTCGCGGGTGCTGCCATCCCGTGGGTTGGACATTTTTGTCAACCCGTCGATGATATGTGCGATTTCTTCGCCCATTTCACCCGGAAAAAGAGCCCTGATTTGGTCAAGGCTCTCTCCGGTATCTTCCACAGCATCATGTAATAAGGCGGCGATAGTCCAAGTTTCTTTATGGACCAAGTTGTCCACAAAGCTCGCCACCCAACCACAATGGGTTTCAAAGTAAGGTTCTCCGGAGAGGCGCGTTTGACCGGCATGCACCTGTTTACCCCATTCAAAGGCGCGTGCTATGGCTTCGGTACGGGGTTCGAACTCTTCAACGTGGAATTCGCCCAAGACTCTCGGCCTGATTTCGGTAATGTTCTCAATCTCTACCATCTGCGGGCTCATCCGATTTTCGGAAAATTATCCTTTCATTATAGCCGATTTATTCTCAAAAAATGCATAATTCGTGCAATTTATAACGATTTTCCCATCGAACAATCTCTTAACACTTATCCGATGAATTCATTCGCTCGCCTAAATTTCGTTTATGATTGTGGGCAGAGTGTATGATGGATGAAGATAAATACTTTATTCCCGCCGGTCCAGCAGAAGCCGAGCTGCGTGTAGTAAACTCACGCTTCATTGCCAGCCTTTCGCCAGCCTTCAGCGTGGAAGAAGCGCGGAATTTCCACAAGAACATCCGGCTGCGCTTCCCTGATGCGACACACCACGTACCGGCATTTGTGATCGGGCATGGGCGCAGCGTCATCACACACTGTTCTGATGATGGTGAACCTTCGGGGACGGCTGGCAGACCGGCTCTGGCAGTCCTGCAAGGCAGCGGATTAGGCGATGTGGCTGTGGTGGTAACGCGTTACTTCGGCGGCACAAAATTAGGGACCGGCGGTTTGGTCAAGGCTTATGGGGATGCTGTGCGTGAAGTGCTTAAATTGGTTCGGCGGGCAGTCAAAATCCCAACGGTCACTGCTGGGTTAGAGATGCCCTATCCTTTATACGCGCAGATCGAACGGCTGGTTGGCATCTCTGGCGGTGAGATCCTTGAAAGTCAATTTTTAGCCGATGTTTCGTTGATCGTGCGTTTTAAGGAAGAAAACTGGCAGCCCTTTGTGCAGCAACTACAAGAACTGAGCAGCGGCAAAATAGAACCCTTGATCCTTGAGCGCAATCCTGAAACGATCTTTCCGGTGGATTAATCTTGAGCATCTTCAGCTGGAATGAGGGTTAGATTCTGCTGAACTGTGTACAGTTTGTAATACAAACCATGCGCGGCTAAAAGTTCTTCGTGTGTGCCTTTTTCCGTGATTGTGCAGCCTTCAAGCACAACGATTTGATCAGCATTACGCACAGTGGAGAGCCGGTGAGCGATAATAATGGTTGTGCGCCCCACAATGAGCCGATCTAAGGCTTGTTGAATGAGCAGCTCTGTTTCTGTATCGACAGCTGAAGTCGCTTCATCCAGAATGAGTATCGGGCTGTTCTTGAGTACCGCGCGCGCAATGGAAATACGCTGCTTTTGTCCTCCCGAAAGCTTTATGCCGCGCTCGCCGATGAGGGTGTTGTAACCGTTGGGCATGTGGGCAATAAACTCATCAACGTTAGCAATCCTCGCTGCAGCCAGCATCTCTGCTTCGGTGGCATCAGGCTTACCAAAGAGGATATTTTCGCGGATAGTGCCATGAAAGAGGAACACGTCTTGCAAAACCATGCTGATGTTAGCACGCAGCTCATGCAGGTCTAGGTCGCGCACGTCGATGCCGTCGACGGTCAGCTTTCCGCTGCTCACATCATAGAATCTGGGGATTAGGCTGACCAAAGTGGATTTCCCCACGCCTGTGGGGCCAACCAAAGCGGTAGTTTTCCCTGCTGGAATATCTAAATTGATATTCTCAAGGACAAAAGCCTCCTCTGGGTTATAACGAAAGAAGACGTTATCAAAGCGGATTTCTCCGCGAACGGGTTTTAGCAGGGGGATAGGATGCTCTGGCGGCAACACGTCCGGAGTCTCGTTGAGCATTTCTGCAACCCGTTCAAAACCGGCTAAGGATTCCTGCACAGCTTCCCAGGAGTTGCTTAGGTTGCGCACAGGCTGGTAGAAGCTATCCAGATAGAGGAAAAAAGCCACCAAGTCTGCCACTTGTAAGTTCCCTTGAAGCGCCAAGCGGCTGCCAAAGAAAATCACAATCAACTGACCCAAGCCGGCGGCAAAATCATAAAGAGGTGTATACGTCGCCATTAACTTCAGGGCTTTAAGGTTAGATTCCAGATATGTTTCGATTTGTTTACCCACTCGGTGCATGGTCAGATCTTCCCGGGTAAAGGCTTGGATTTCTTTTACGCCAGAAATGCTGTCATTCAAAATAGCATTGAGCGTACCTAATTCTTGTTGGCGGTAGACAAATGCCGGGCGGACCCTTTTAGCATATTGAATCAGGGTGATGATGATGATGGGGATTGGGATGAGAGAAAGCAAGGCTAATTGCCAGCTCATACTGAAAAGGATCACCATAACGCCTACCAGCGTAAGGATGTTCACGAACATCTCCGGCATGGCATGCGCAATGGTGCGTTCAAAAAGCTCGGTATCGTTTATCAGGCGGGACATCAGCTGACCAGTTTGTTTGTCTTCGTAGAAGCGCAGGGAAAGCTGCTGTAGATGCTGGTAAATCAACTTCCGTGCATCGGCGACCACTCCCCAACCTGCCACATGAGCTTGATAAGAGCGGATGTATTGCATGAACCCGCGGGCGATGAAAACGGCTAAGGCGATAAGGGAGAGGCGCGTAACCATATCCATAATATCGTTGGGTAAGGGCGTCTGGGAAAGTGAGTCGATGAGCGAGCGGATGATCCAAGGGATCACGAGTTGGGCACCGACCAAGCCAACCATGGCGAGGATTGCCCAAAAGAGCGGCCAAGAATATTTTTTAGCAAGATCTATGAGTAATTTTATCGGTTTCATTTTCGTCATCACTTAATTTCTTGATGATAACACTGAGACGCAGATTAAGCGGAAAAAAGGCAATATTCCAGGCTTTGCGTAAGTCGTTTTCTGACATCCAAAAAAGTTCGGTACCTCCATCTATCCAGGAGTTGACAAACCCCCAAGGTGTGGGAAGGCTTCCGCTATAGTGCTCAGGATTGTATGCAGCCAGGAGCATTGTGTGCCCGCCAGCTTTACGCGTGGCATTGTAGTTTACTGAGCTGTTTCCAAGATAAATGGCGGGAGCCCTGCTTGGGAGCCAGGTGAGGGTCAGTAAAAGAGCTTGATTATCTTCTTGAAGCAAGGTGGGCAGAGATTCTAACGAAAGGAACTTTAGTTGGGCTTGCAGTGGTAAGTTGCGGGTGCGGGCTAAAAAGGTCACTAATCGAGCCTGCATACTGGGGGTGACTGCCCAACCCGGGAGCATGCGATAGAAGCTGCCGTGCCGCCAAAGCTGATCTACCTCTGTGCTCAAGGCTTCTGGCGAAAATTCAATACCCGCTAAGAGCTTCACCGCGGCAGCGATGGCGTGGACAGCACAGTTGTTCCCACTTTGATGGGTTTGGAAGGCTGCTAGCTCAGCTTCTGGGAGGGATTTTAAGCTTACACTTCTCATACTTTTATTCTAAGCGACTTTCAGATGTGAAATGTAAACAATTTGTTTCGATGCTTTGGGGTAGAGTGATTAGAATTGACACATCAACGCAGGTGTGATATTTTAAGGTTGTACTTTACCAATAGAGCTTGAGGTAACCCGATGCCCGGATGCCAGGGTGTAAA
>ENA-UOWE01002906-UOWE01002906.1-activated-sludge-metagenome-genome-assembly--contig:-NODE-2906-length-18219-cov-6.108456_pt1 | contig 18219 bp, 17 predicted proteins | sample MGYA00249841_ERZ761562 | MGnify/ENA primary metagenome ERZ761562 (study PRJEB28883, sample SAMN05720200) | activated sludge metagenome | isolation source: Anaerobic digester | place: Japan... | reverse complement strand
GCAGTACGCCGCTGGTCGTCCCGCCGGTTCGCCGTCGGCGCTCGCCACCGAGGCGCCCTCGAAGCCGAGCCCGATCAGGCCTGCCACCACTGCGATCGCCAGCGCGATCCTGCTCCGTCGTCCCCGCACGTTCCCTCCCCAGATGAACCGACGAGGAACGTAACAAATAGTATGGCAGTCGGCAACTGTCCGAACCTGAACGAAGCTGCCCGAACTGGGACTGGCCCGCGGGGTCGGCAGGGTCAGCCGCCGAAGGAACGGAGCATCGCGGTCTGCGTCACGGTCGCGACGTGAGCTCCCGACTCGCTCCACAGGTGCACCACACCGCTCGCGAGCCCGTTGCCCACGTCGGTGCACAACGAGTCGATGCCGATCCATCGGCCGCTGATCGGGGCGAGGACCTGGATGCCGATCTGCAGCGACACGCTGCCGACGGGGGTGTCGCCGCCGCCGAGGGCCACGACGAGCGCCGAGCCCAACGAGTCGCCGGGGATCGGGAGCAGGGCCGGGGCCCAGTCGACGTCGAGCGGCGCGGGCGGGTCGGTGAAGCGGAACCACAGCGCCAGCCGCGGCACCGGGCTGCCGGCGACGACGGGCGCGTCGGCGTGGGCCGGCGTCGCGGCGAGGTGCCACACGGTGTTGTCGAGGAACCCGAGCTCGAACCGGTCGTCGGCCGCCACCGCCGACTCGACGACGTCGCCGGGCGGCTCGCTCAGCTCCACCGGACGTTCGAGTGGCGACAACCTCGGGCCCTCCAGCTCGGGATCGGTGAACACCGCGGTGAGCACAACGTTCGCCCCGCCGTCGGTCGAGTGCTGATCACGGAGCGTCGCGTGGACCTGAGCGCCCCGACGGCCGCTGCGCAGCACCTCGACCTCGGTCGTGACCGGCCCGCACGCCACCGGCCGACAGAACGTCGCACTGGCGCTCGCGAGCGTGAGGTCCGGACGGTCGAGCACCGTCTCGATGGCCCGCAGGGCCGCCGCCATCACCACACCGCCCTGGGCGTACACGAGGCCCCACGCGTCGGTGATCACACACGTGGGCGAGTTCGGATCGGATGGATCGACGACCGGGGTCGTGTCCGTGAAGATGTTCGGCACCGCATCGTCCCTTCGCTCGCGGTCGGTACGACGAACTTACTGGACAGGTGTCCAGGAAAGGATCGGGGGATCGAGGTGATCTGTCACGGTCGGTGTTCTCAAGCATCGGCCCGGCACCGCCGATACTCCGACTACGCCCCGAGAGGGCACACCTGGTTCGAACGCACAGCCTCCCGCTCGGTGCATGGTCGACGGACACGACGCGACCTCTCCACCTCGGAAGTAGCGCTATGCCTCGAACACGAACCAGCCACGCCAGCACGAACGCGCCCCGGCGCCATCGGTCGGCGCGTCCCCGTCTTGCCCTCGTCGGCGTCGCCGTCGTGGCCCCCACGCTCTGGTTCGCCCTTCCCGCCGCCGCTGCCGTCGCACCGATCGGCCTCGGGACGGCGTCGTCGTTCTCGGTCCTCGCCGGGGCCGGCATCACCAACACCGGGCCCACGACGATGTGGGGCGACGCCGGCACGTTCGCCACCACCAGCGAGAGCGGCTTCGGCACCGTCACGATCCTCGGGACGAACCACGGCGGCGATGCCGTCACCCAGCAGGCCAAGAACGACCTCACCACCGCGTACAACCAGGCGGCAGCGAGTGCACCGCCCACGAATGTCGCCGACGAGCTCGGCGGACTGACCCTGACACCCGGCGTGTACGACGGCGCAGCGCTGCAGCTCACCGGCACGCTCACGCTCGACACCCTGGGCGACCCCAACGCCGTGTTCGTCTTCCGGACGGGCTCGACGCTCATCACCGCGAGCTCGAGTGACGTGATCGTGCTCGGCGGGGGCGTCGCCTGCAACGTGTTCTGGCAGGTGCCCAGCTCGGCCACCCTCGGGACCGCGTCGCACCTGATCGGCACGGTGATGGCCTCGACGTCCATCACGGCGAACACCGGCGCCACCATCGTGGGCCGACTCCTCGCCTCGACAGGAGCAGTCACCCTCGACAGCAACACCCTGACCAACACCGGGTGCGCCGACTCGACGATGAGCACCACGACGTCGACCACGACGTCGACCACACCGCCGACGACAGCCCCACCGACCACCGCGGCCGCCGTGCCCACGAGCTCGACGACGCCGACAGGGTCGTCGACACCCACGACGACGCCCGGCGACATCACCCAGGGTGAGCGACCCCCGTTGGCCTTCACCGGCCCCGGTCGCTCCGTCCCGTTCGCCGTGACTGCGGGGGTGTCGCTGTTCGTCGGCACGGCCGCGCTGCGGATCCGTCGCCACCGCCTGCGAGCCGCCGGATCGCCCGGTTCAGCCTGACCGGAACGCCGGCGTGAGGAACGCTTCGAGGAAGTCGACGAGCGACGCCCGGTCGTCGACGTCCACCGCCCTCCCCGGGATACCGACGAGGGACACGACCGCCCGGATCACCCACTCGGCGCCGGCGTCGAGGTCGACGCCCTCGTCGATGACCCCCCTTGCCTGCGCCCGACGCAGCTGATCGGTCCAGAACCCCGAGAGTCCGGGCACGATCTCGTGCACGAACGTGCCCATGACCGCTGCGTACTCGGCCGGCTCGGTCTCGGCGAGCTGCAGTGCCAGCGAGCCGAGGGGCGCCGCCCGCGACAGGAGCACGGCCTCGGCGACCATGCCGGCAAGGCCGTCCGCGGCCGCCACACGCTGATCGGCCTCGGCCCAGAAGGCCTCGTCACGACGGATCAACGCTGCCGACACGAGGGTCGGCTTGTCGGCGAAGAACCGGTACACGTAGGCGCGCGAGATGTCGGCCTCGGCCGCGACCGCAGCGACCGTGGTTCGCCGGATGCCGTCGCGACGCAGGCAGGCCTCGGCGGCATCGAGGATCCGTTCCCGCATGTCGGGGTGATGCCCCGCCCGCTGCTGCACGTCGAGCACAGTACACACTTTGTGGGAAGTGTGTACTGTGGCTCCCGCACCGGGCCGCAACGGTTCCGGCGCTCGTCGAGGGGGACACGCGATGGGATTCCTGCAGCCCAACCTGCCGGTCGTCGATCACGAGGAGTGGGGCCGGCTCCCCCGCCAGGAACGGCTGGCGCCCATGGCCCGGCACTTCGCCGAGTTCGGCTTCGGATCACCCGACGTCGTCATCCTCTTCTACCTGTTCAAGATCGTGCTCTATGTGGCCGGCGGATGGGCGTTCGTGCTCACGACGCCGGGCATCGACGGGTTCTTCGATCCGGGCTCGTGGTGGACCCGACCCGAGGTGTTCTTCAAGTTCGCACTCTGGACGTCGCTGTTCGAGGTGCTCGGCCTCGGATGCGGGTTCGGGCCGCTCAACCTGCGCTTCGTTCCACCGATGGGCTCGTTCCTCTACTGGCTGCGGCCCGGCACCATCCGCCTGCCCGCCGGCAACGGTCGTCTCCCGCTCACCCGGGGCGACACCCGTACGGTCGTCGACGCCGTGCTCTACGCCGGGCTCCTGGTCTCGCTCGTCGTCGGTCTCTGGGGCGCGCTGACCCGCACCGAGGTCGTGGTCGCGCTGGCGTTCCTCGCACTCATCGGGCTCCGCGACCAGACGATCTTCCTCGCGGCACGCGGCGAGGTCTACGGCACGCTCCTGCTCGCCTACCTGTTCGCCGCCGGCGATCAGATCACCGCTGCCAAGCTCGTCCTCGTCGTCATCTGGTGGGGTGCCGCCGCCTCGAAGATCAACCAGCACTTCCCCTTCGTCGTCTCCGCGATGCTCAGCAACAGCCCGCTCTGGCGGTTCGGCAACGTCAAGCGGCGCCTGCACCGCAACTTCCCTGACGACCTCCGCCCCGGCCGCATCCCCACCCTCCTCGCCCACGGCGGCACCGTCGTCGAGTTCGCTGCGCCGGCGGTGATGCTCGTCACGAGCGGCTGGCCGCTCTACATCGCCGCCACCGTGATGATCGGCTTCCACCTGATCATCCTCACCAGCTTCCCGATGGGCGTCCCGCTCGAATGGAACGTGTTCATGATCGGGGGCATCGTCACGATGTTCCTCGGCCACGAGGGGCTCCACCTCGGCGACCTCCGGCAGCCGGCGTTGGTGGGGTTGCTCATCGTGGCGCTCGTCGCGATGGTCGTCTACGGCAACCTCGTCCCCCGCAACGTGTCGTTCCTGCTGTCCATGCGGTACTACGCCGGCAACTGGGCCGCCACGTTCTGGTGCTTCCGTGGCGACGCCCTCGAACGCTTCGACGCCAACGTCGTGAAGGCGTCGATGCTCCCCCACCAGCAGCTCGAGCAGGTGTACGGCAGCGCCGAGGAAGCCGCCGTGCCGCTGCACATGGGGTACGCGTTCCGTGGGTTCCACACCCACGGCCGGGCGCTGTGGACCCTCGTGCCGAGGGCGTGCGGACCCGAGCACGAGGACTACCTGGTGCTCGACGGCGAGCTCGTGGCCGGCACCGCCCTCGGATGGAACTTCGGCGACGGACACCTCCACGACGAACAGCTGATCGCCGCGTTGCAGTCACGCTGCGACTTCCGGCCCGGCGATGTCCGGGTCGTGTTCCTCGAGTCCCAGCCGTTCCACCGCCGCACCCAGGAGTACCGCCTCATCGACGCCGCGACCGGCGAGATCGAGCGCGGGTGGGTCGACGTGAACGACCTCGTCGAGGCTCAACCGACCGACGCGAACGTGCCGGTGCACCTGCACCCCCAGGCTTCCGGTCGCGAGATCGCCCGCTGAGCGGGCGACAACGCGACCAGAACCGGAGGGATTCGGGTCAGAGGCCGAGGGGATCGTCCACGAGGCCGAGCCACACCTGCGCCGCGTCGATCGCCACCTTCTGGCTGATGAACGCGTGCTGGGTGCCGGTGAAGAGGTCGCGGAAGGCACGCTCGAGGCGGCTGCCTTCACGGATCGCGGTCGTGCCGGCGGCGAGGTGCGCCCACTGGGCGACCTCCCGGGACACGTCGGTGGCGTAGACGGCGGCGGCCCGGAGGTCGGCGCGCATCGTCGGGGACAGGTCGGCGCCCCCGCCGACCGTTGCTTCGATGTCGGCGAACGTCTGCACGACGAGCAGGCGGGCCGCCCGCCACGCGCACTCGTGATGGGCGAGACCGGATTGGAACGAGGCCGTGTTCGCCAAGGTCGCCGGCTCGCCCATGCGCACCTTGCTCATCGCCAGCTCGCGCACGTCGTCGAGCATGCTTCGAGCGACACCGAGCGCCCACGCGGCGTGGCCGGCGGCGACGATCGGCATGATGCCCATCCGGAACGTCGGCGCCGCGCCGCGGCGGCCGGTCCGGGCGAACAGGTCGAAGGTGCGGTACCCGGGAACGAACACGTCGGTCAGCTCGTAGTCGTAGGACCCGGTGCCCTTCAGGCCCTGCACGTGCCAGCCGTCGGTGAACACGACCTCGTCGCGTGGCACGATCGCCACCCGCAGCTCCGGGATGCCATCGGCGGCCCACACCATCTCGCCGTCGACCATCGGCATGAACCCTGCGGCGATGTACTCGCTGTGGCCGGTGGCCGAGCCGAAGTTCCATGCTCCCGTCACCTGGTAGCCACCGGCGACGGCCGTGCCGGTGCCGTTCGGGAAGAACTGGCCGCCGAGGGTCACCCGATTGTCGTGGTCGGTGAACACCGCCTCGAAGCCGGCGTCGGGCAGGAGTGCTGCGACCGCTGCGGTGGAGGGCAGGTTCGCGATGCCGACCCAACCGAACGAGCCGTCGAGCCGGGCCATGTCGATCCAGGTGCGGATCATGTCCTCGAAGGACGGCTCGGCGCCGCCGGCCTCCGACGGGTTGAACCACGTCATCAGGCCGGTGTCCCACATCGCGTCGACCACGGGGGCCGTTGTGGTGCGGAGCTGCTCGCACGCCTCGGCCTCGGCCAGCACGAGGTCGGCCATCGCCGCCACCATCGCCGGCCCGTTCGTCGGTGTTGTGGTCATGTGTCTCCCCTGTTCCTGTGCGGCGTCAAGCGTCGCGCACCGACCACGTCGACGCGTCGACGAGCCGGTCCATCTCGACGCGCAGCGCCAACGTCTCGCCACGGTGGACCTCGCGGTCGAGGCGGAACATGCGGTTGCCCCAGCTGGTGTTCGCGGCGAGGGGCGAGGTCGTGAGGGTCGTCTCGTCGTCGAACTGCGCCTCGAACCAGACGCACACCCCGTCGACGATCGCGTCGGCCGTTGCGGTCCGAACGATGTCGTGGCGACGGGGCAACGCCTCGACGGAACTGAGCGTGGCCAGGTCGAACTCGATGACGGGCTCGGGTATCCCCACGGTGGCGGCGACGGCTCCGGGGCGCGCCCAGAACTGCTCGAACCGGTCCGACTCGTAGGGCGCCAGCGCCGGCGCGCCCTCGGTGCCGGCGAGGTCGATGCCGTCGGGCAGTTCGATGTTGTGGAAGCGACGGACCCGCATGTCGGGACGGAACGTCACGGGTTCCATGAACAGCCGGAACCGGGAGGGCAGGATGCGACCGCCGGGGGCGAGCACCCGGTCGCGCAGGTCGAGCAGGTTCTCGAGCATGTTCTCGTTGAAGAGCTCGTCGCCCATCTGCTCGTGCAACACCACGTCGACCGGCTCGGGCGGGGTGAACTCACGGCTGTTGGCCTGCACGAACTCGACGTTGGTGAAGTCGTTGCGGCGGCCGATGTCGCGGGCGACCTCGATGAAGTCGGAGTGTTCGACGGCGTACACCTTGGCGGCACCGGCCCGGCTGGCCATGAACGCCAGGAGGCCCGTGCCGGTCCCGAGGTCGAGCACCACGTCGCCGGGGCGCACGTTGCGGTGGATGCCCCGGTGGTAGGCGTCGACGCGGACGGCGTCGCTCAGCATCTCCTCGTGGTGGGAGAGGCCGGCGAAGTTCGTCTCGTTCATGTTGTCGTACACGAGGCTCATGAGCCGCTCGCTCGACGCGACGCGTTGCGCTCCGAAGGCGACCGCCGATCGGAGCGCCTGGTTGGTGGTACGTCGGAAGCGGTCTCGCATGATGACGCCAGTCTGGCCGATGGGCGCCGGCCGGCCGGATCCAGGCTCAGTCGGGCACCTGTGCCCGGCTGGGCCTGGATCGCGTCAGCGCGTGCGGGGGCGGCCCCGCTCCCGCGACGTGAAGATCGCCTGCCCCTCGGCGAGCGCCTCGACGGTCATGGCCTTGGTAAGGAACAGGTTGCCGAGCGACTGCAGCTGCTGGGGGCTGAGGTCGCGGGCGGCCCACACCGTCCGCAACGAGGCCTGCACCGCCTGCGGCGGGTTCGACGCGATCGACTCGGCGAGCGCGAACGCCGTGTCGAACAGCTCGTCGGAGGGCACGACCTCGCTCACGAGGCCCAACCGCAGGGCGGTCGCGGCGCTGATCCGCTCGTCGTTGCCGGTGAGTGTCATGCGCAGCAGATCGCCGAACGGCATGCGCGGCATCATCAGGATCGGTTCGAACACGGCGGGCATGCCGTAGGTCACGTGCGGGTCGAAGAACGATGCGTCCTCCGACGCGATGAGGATGTCGGACTCGCCGAGCAGGTAGAAGGCACCGCCGCACGCCATGCCGTTGACCGCAGCGATCACGGGCTTCCACAGCTCTTGGCTGCGCGGGCCGATGAACTTGCCGGGGTCGTCGTAGGTGTAGGGGTCGAAGAAGAACTGCTCTTCGGTCACCGGGATGTCGCTGCGGTCGATGCCGGTGCAGAACGCCTTGGTGCCCGCGGCGGTGAGCACCACGGCCCGAACGTCGTCGTTGACCTTGATCGCCTGCCAGGTATCGCGCAGCTCGCGCTGCATGACGGTGTTGAACGAGTTGTGCTGCTCGGGCCGGTTGAGGCGCACAACCGCAACGTGGCCGCGTTCTTCGTACTCGAGGGTTTCCAGTTCCACCGTGGGGCTCCTGATGCCGATGACGGCTCGTCGATGTCACGGTCGCCACGACGGCGCCGACCCGCCCGACAGTAGCCTCGGGCGCCATGGCCACCCACCCTGAACTCGGCTTCTACACGCTCGCCGGATCGCCCCGCTCTCCGCGGGAACTGCTCGACGAGGTACGCGAGGCCGAAGCGCTCGGCCTCGGCGCCGCGTTCATCTCGGAGCGCTACAACATCAAGGAGGCGTGCACGTTGAGCGGCGCCGCCGCCGCGGTGTCGAGCGACCTTCGGATCGTGACCGGCGCCACCAACCACAACACCCGGCACCCGCTCGTGACGGCATCGCACGCCACCACCATGCACTTCCTGTCCGAAGGCCGATTCACGCTCGGGCTGGGTCGGGGCATCGCGATGTTGCAGGACCTCTACGGCATCCCGCGTATCACGACCGCGCAGATGGAGGACTTCGTCGGCCTGATGCGCCGCCTCTGGAAGGGCGAGACGATCTTCGGCCACGACGGGCCGGCCGGATCGTGGCCCATGTTGCGGCTCGACCCCGAGTTCGACGAGGACATCCCCCTCGCCCTCGTTGCGTTCGGGCCGAACAGCCTGGCGCTCGGCGGTCGGGCGTTCGACGACGTCATCCTCCACACGTTCTTCACCGACGAGACCCTCCAACGCTGCGTCGGCGTCGTGAAGCAGGCGGCCGAGGAGGCCGGCCGCGACCCCGACTCGGTGCGCGTCTGGTCGTGCCTCGCCACCGTCGGCGACCACCTGCCCGAGCCGCTGCGACTCAAGAAGACCGTCGGACGTCTTGCCACCTATCTGCAGGGCTACGGCGACCTCATGGTCGACACCAACGGGTGGGACCCGGCGGTGCTCACCGCGTTCCGTTCCGACCCCGTCGTCGGCAGCCTCCTCGGGGCGATCGACCAGGTCGCGACGACCGAACAGCTCGAACACATCGCCACGCTGCTCCCCGACGAGTGGCTCGCCCCCGCTGCGACGGGCACCGCTGCGCAGTGCGTGGCGACGGTTCGCGAACAGCTCGCGCTCGGCGCCGACGCCGTGATCCTCCACGGCGCGAGCCCGACCGAACTCACCCCGATCGTCCACGAGTACAGCGGCTAGGACGACCACCCGCCCGCCGCCGGGGAGAATCCCCCATTCTCCCCCTTCGCTCGGCCCGCGGACCCGGGTAGGTTCGCACCGTGACGGTCACGACGGACGACGGTTGGCTCACGCACGTGTGCGCACCGACCGAGATGGGTCGGCTCGTCGCCGCGTTCGACTGGGCCTCGACACCACTCGGCCCGCCGTCGACGTGGAGCGCCGGTCTTCGCGCCGCGACCTCGTTGTGCCTGACCTCGCGCTTCCCCATGCTCGTCGTGTGGGGCCCCGAGCTCATCCAGATCTACAACGACGGCTACCGACCGATGCTCGGCGACAAGCACGCCAACGCCCTCGGACGCCCTGCCGGCGAAGTGTGGTCGGAGGTGTGGGACGTGGTCGGGCCGATGTTCGAATCGGTCATCACCACGGCCGTGCCGACGTGGGAGGAGTGCCAGTCACTGATCGTCGATCGGCACGGGTACGCCGAGGAGTGCTTCTTCCAGTACTCCTACAGCCCCATCTACGACGACGACGGAACCGTCGGCGGCGTCCTCGACGTCGTCACCGAGACAACCGCTGCCGTGGTCGCGGCACGGCGCCTCCGCTGCCTTGCCGCGCTCGGGGCGAGCGTGTCGGGCGACGGCGACATCACCGACGCGTGCGCCCGGGCGGTCGACACGCTCGGCCGGTGGCGACCCGACATCACCGGGGCGGCGATCCATCTCACGATCGACGGGACGCTCACCACGGTCGCGTCGAAACGCGAGCCGGGAGCGCCGAGCCTGTCGCTCGACCGCCTGGCGGCCGTCGAGAGCAACTGGCGGTCCGACCGGTTGGAGGGCGAGTCGGGGCTGGTCCACCAGGTTGCCGAACCGATCGGGCTGCGGGGAGCGGGGGTCCGCGGCGTGCTCGTCCTCGACCTGGATCGACGCCGCGCCTTCGACGCCGACTACCAGGAGTTCACGGCCCTCGTGGCCGGCACCGTCAGCGGGGCGATCGAGTCGGCGTTCCAACGGGCGCTCGAACTGGGTGAGTACCGCCGCATCGCCGACACGTTGCAGAGCGCGATGCTCGCACCGGCGAGCGACATCCCGACCGTCGCCGCGCGGTACGTCCCGGCGCTCGGGCGACTCGCAGTCGGTGGCGACTGGTACGACGTGATCGAGCTCACCCCGGACACCAGGGCGCTCGTCGTGGGCGACTGTGTCGGGCACGGTCTCGACGCAGCCGCAGCGATGTCACAGTTGCGCATCGCAGCGCGATCGATGCTGTTCGACGGCCGGGACCCAGCCGGCGTGCTCGACGGCCTGCACCGCTATGCCGAGTCCGTCGAGGGCGCCGAGTGCGCCACGGTGGTGTGCGCCATCGTCGACCGGACCACCAGTGTCATCACCTATGCCCGCGCCGGCCACCTCCCGCCCCTCGTCATCGGAGCGGAGGACTCCGGGACCCGCTGGCTCGACGGCGCCGGTGGGCCCCCGCTCGCGGCGATCCGCGACTGCAAGTACGAGAACGAATCGGCAGCGCTCCTCACCGGCGATCGGCTGATCCTCTTCTCCGACGGCCTGGTCGAACGGCGCGACGAGACGATCGTCGACGGCCTCGAGCGGCTCCGGGTGGTCGCCGACGCCGCGAAGGACCTGCCGATCCACGACTTCGCCGATCACATCCTCCGAACGCTGCGCCCCGACGGGGCCGCCGATGACATCGTGCTCGTCGCCAAGTTGAACCGGTGACCGACAGGACGTCACCGAAAACAATTCCGAAATGTGGGCAATCCGGTCGTTCGCGGGGTACGAACTGATCGAGATGACACAGTTCTGGTTCGTCGCGGTAGGGCTGCTGGTCGGCGTCGCGCTGTTCGGTCGGCCCCGCCGGCTCGAATCGACGACGGCTGGCGAGGTCACCGCTGCGTCCGGATCGCAGGTCCGGATCGTCGTCCCGGCGCGCAACGAGGCCGCCTCGTTGGCGAATCTGCTCGACGACCTCGCGATCGCCCGCCCCGACGGCGCCGACGTCGTGGTCGTCGACGATCGCTCCACCGACGCGACCGGTGACATCGCCCGGTCGTACTCCTTCGTCACCGTGGTGCGCGCCGACGAGCCACCGCCGGGTTGGCGAGGAAAACCGTGGGCCTGTTCGGTCGGTGCCGCAAGGGTTGCGACGCTGCCCGACCCCGAGGTGCTGGTGTTCCTCGACGCCGACGTGCGGGTCCGCCCCCGCGCCGTCGACGAGGTGCTGGCGGCGCGACGTGCCGGCGGGGTCGTGTCCGTCCAGCCGTTCCACCGCCCCGAGGGCACGGTCGAGCAGCTGAGCGCCGTCTTCAATGTCGTCTCGATGATGGGCATCGGGGCCGGCGGTGACCGGCCGACGGGGATGTTCGGGCCCGTCGTGTGCTGCACGGCCGCGGAGTACCGATCGGTGGGCGGTCACGCGTCGGTCCGCAACGCCGTCACCGAGGACGTGGCGCTGGCCCGACGATTCATCGAGCACAACGTGCCGCTTCGGGTTCGTCTCGGCGGCGACCGGATCTCGTTCCGCATGTATCCCACCGGGTTCGCGGCGCTCGTCGAGGGCTGGACGAAGAACATGGCGACCGGCGCCGGAACGATCTCCCTGGCGCGTTCGCTCGCCGTGGCCTGGTGGGTGACGGCGATGGTGTACGCGGCCGGCCTGGCGTTCGACGCCGCCCAGGGGCACCTCGATGCGCCCGGTGCGGTCACCTACGTCCTCGCCGCCGCCACCCTGTGGTGGATGCTGCGCCGCGTGGGCGGGTTCCGCTGGTGGGTGCCCGTCCTCTTCCCCGTACCGCTGGCGTTCTTCGTGGTGGTGTTCGTCCGGTCGGTGTGGTTCACCTACGTCCGCCGCTCGGTCACATGGCGGGGCCGAACCATCGACCTCAGCGAACCGGCGACGCACGACGCGGCGGTCGAGACACCATGAGCGCCGGCGTGTCGGTGCTCGTGTTCTCGGCGGCGTGGGCCGGCTTCGGTTTCGCATCGGGCTGGTTGGTCAACCAGGTGCCGCTGCGGTGGCTCGACCACGATGGCCGACTGACCCGCCTCCGGGCGTTCGAGGAGCGGGGTCGATGGTACGACCGGAACCTCAGGGTGCGGTGGTGGAAGGACCGCGTTCCCGAGGCGGGCGGGTGGTTCCGCGGCGGTGTTGCCAAGGACCGGATCCGTTCGTTCCGTACCGAGGACCTCGAGCGGCTCACGGCCGAGACCCGCCGCGCCGAGTGGGTGCACTGGGCGAACGTCGGGTTCGGGTTCACGTTCGCCGCCTGGACCGAGCCGCTCGTGGCCGCCGTGATGGTCGTGTTCGGCGTCGTGACCCATCTGCCGTTCGTGATCATCCAGCGCTACAACCGCGCCCGGTTGCTCTACGTGCTCACCACGGCGTCTCGCCGGGCCCAGTCCGACCCGGCACAACCCGACCCGGCACAGCCCGCCGTCGGCTCATGAGCCGCGCAACGGCTCCAGGAGCGGCAGGACGCCCACCCCGACGTCGCGGGTGACCGCTGCGACCTCGTCGGGGAACCCGGCGACGTCGACACCGAACGCGAACCCCGGCGTGGCGTCGAGGGGGCGGAGGAAGTCGTCCTGGTGCATGACGATCACCTGGCGGGGGCTGAGTCGCGGGAGGATCCGGGGCAGGTACCGCTCCGTCACCTGCCGACCGGCGATGCCGCACAGGAAGTAGTCGACCTCGGCGGCCCGCAACTCGTCGTCGAGCAGGTCGGCGGAACCCTGGTGGTAGAAGGTTCGCCCGGCGACCGAGATGTGGATCCCCCAGACCTGGCCACAGCAGTACGCCTGGGAGGTGAGCCCGTCGAGGTGCTCACAGGTGATCTCACCGGCGCTCGGCACCGAGCGGCCCAACACGAGCTTGGAGTGCACGCTCGGGACGAAGCGGAACTCGAACGGCCCGACCTCGTGGACCCGGTGCGGTTCGACGGTCACCGCACGGTCGGCCAGACCGTGCAGGCCCATGAGGTGGGCGGCGGAGGTGCCGCCGAACACCGTGCACCCGTCGCGGCGGGCGATGGCCGGGGCGTCGAGCGCGTGGTCGAAGTGGGTGTGCCCGAGGAGGATGGCGTCGGCGGTCGGCACGAAGCGGTCGAGCAAGGTGGCGTCGGGCCGGACGACCCGACGGCGCAACAGATCGCCGACCGGCGCCCGGGTGACATAGGGGTCGATCAGGATCCGCGTGCCTTCGTAGGCGAGCGAGACTCCGGCGACGCCGAGCCAGGTGAGCTCGAGTCCGGGCGGGAGGTCGAGGTCGTCCGCCGTCATCGTGAGCGACGTCGCGACCTCGCGGTCGTGACGGTCGTGGCCGCGCCGCGTCGCCGCATAGGCCAGGGTCTCCCGCAGGTACTGCGCTGGTCTCATCGCTCGCGACTCCTCCCGAGGTGCGAGCGATGAGTCTCGCAGGGATGCGCCCGCTACCGGGCAGTCTCCCGGGCAGTCCCCCGGGCACGACCGCTGCGCCCCGGCCGACGGCCGCTCGGTCTCCCCCATCGGGATGATTGCCGCAGAGGTAGCTTTGTGCAAAGCTATCTCCGTGACGTCGTCAGCCACACCACCTGACCCCCGGGTCCCGGGTCTCGAGCCCACCTTCCGCTCGCTCGACGACGCCGACGTGCCCTGGCAGCAGGTGCGCCGACAGCGCAACGCCGACGGCTCCGAGGCCGCCGTCTGGGAGAAATGGCTCGCGTTCTCGCCCGACCCCCAGTACCTGTCGCTGTACGCCAAATACGACCCCGGCATGATCGTGCGTCGCCACGGCCACTTCAGCCCCCACCTCGTCTTCGTCATCGACGGCGGCGCCTGGTTCGGTGATCGCTGGTGCCCGGCCGGCACCCACATCGAGCTACCGCTCGGCGCCGCGTTCGGGCCGGTGCGCGCCGGCGACGAGGGCGCCGTGATGTTCGAGGTCATGATGGGCGACCCCCGATCGTGGGGCGACGCTCCCGAGCAGTTCGATGCCGCCCTCGCCGAGCACGGCGCCACACCCCTGCCCGACGTCGAGCTCGACTACCCCGCCTGGCTCACCGACCTGCGCACCCACTGGGTCGCGGCAGGCACCCCCGAGACCGAACCCGAATCCGACCCACTTCCACGAGGAGCGACATGACCGCCACCGACATCCCCACCTCCGTGACACCGGCCGCCGAGGACCTGCCGAAGATCATCTCGGTCGACGACCACATCCTCGAACCCCGGACGCTGTGGCAGGAGCAGCTTCCGCCCAGCCTTCGCGACCGCGGCCCCCGCGTCGTGCGCGAGAAGGTCTCGCTCGAGTTCAAGGGCGGGCACTACGGGTTCACCCGTGGGGCCGAGGACGGCAAGCTGTGCGACCTGTGGCTCTTCGACGACCTCGTTGTGCCCACCGGCCTCCTGCACGCCGCCGTCGGCTACCCCGACGAGGAGCAGATCAACATCCCGGCGATCTACGAGGACTTCCGTCCCGGCACCTACGACAAGACGGCGCGCCTCGAGGACATGACGGCCAACCACGTCGAGGCCGCCATCAACTACCCCAATGTGTTCCCCCGGTTCGCCGGCCAGGGCTTCGCCGAGCGCGACGACAAGGACTTCGCCCTGCTCTGCCTGCAGATCTACAACGACTGGATGATCGACGACTGGTGCGGCGCCGACGCCAACGGCCGTCTCATCCCGCTCACCCTCGTGCCCCTGTGGGACCCGGTGCTCGCCGCCGCCGAGGTCCGTCGTTGCGCCGCCAAGGGCAGCTACGCGATCGCCTTCTCCGAGAACCCCTCGAAGCTCGGCTTCGCCTCCATGCACAGCGGCGAGTGGGACGTCCTGTGGGACGCCTGCCAGGAGAGCGACACCACCGTCAGCATGCACATCGGCTCGTCGTCGACCATGCCGACCACCAGCCCCGACGCGCCCCTCGGTGTGTCGATGGCGCTCAGTTCGCAGAACGCCCAGGGGTCACTCACCGACTGGATCTTCTCGGGCACGCTGTCCCGCTTCCCCACGCTCAAGATCGCGTTCGCCGAGAGCCAGATCGGCTGGATGCCCTACCTGATCGAGCGCATGGACATCGTCGCCACCGAGGGCGCTGCCGCCGGGGTGCAGCTCGACCGCATGCCGAGCGAGATCGTGAAGGGCCGGGTGTGGGGCTGCGTGTTCGACGACCAGCACGGCCTCAAGAGCCGCGACGCCGTCGGCCTCGAGCACATCCTCTTCGAGACCGACTACCCCCACACCGACGGCACGTGGCCTCACTCGCGCTCGGTCGCGCACCGGCTCTGCGCCGGCGCCGGCATGAACGAGCAGGAGTGCTACGAGTTCCTCCGCGGCAACGCCATCCGTTGCTACGGCCTCGAGCGCTTCGGCATCAGCGTCTGACGCGACGGGCCGTGGCCACTCCCCCCGACGACGGGCTGCTCGGCGGCATCGTCCGCCTCAACCTCGCGGTCACCCGCGTGCTCGAAGGCATCGCCGGCGCCCACGGCCTGACGATGGCGGACTACCTCGTGCTCGGGGTGGTCCGCGGCGCGCCCGACGGGCGGAGCGCGCCGACGGCGATCGCCGACACGCTCGGACGGACCACCGGGGGCATGACGCTGACGCTCGACCGCCTCGAACAGGCGGGGTGGTTGCGCCGTTCACCGGACCCCGAGGACGGTCGGCGCGTCGTGATCGAGCTGACCGACGGGGGCCGCGACCTCGCCGTGGCGATCAACACCGAGCTCCACCGCTGGGAGGCGGGCCTCGACCTGCCCCACGGCCGCGGTGAGGTCGTCGAGCTCGTCGACGGCCTGACCGAGGCGATCGGGCTCCACCGGACCTGACGCCGGTACGATCCGCTGATGCGCGTCACCTCGAGCCGGATCGTCCTCACCAAGCGGCACGCGCTGACCATCAGCCGGGGCACCATGGCCGGTTCCACCAACGTGGTCGTCGAGGTCAGCCACGACGGGATCGTGGGCATCGGCGAGATGGCGCCGAGCGACGTCACCGGGGACTCGGCGGAGGACACGGAGGTCACACTCGAGCGATGGGGGCCACTCCTGGCGCCGGTCGCTCCCGTCGAGCGGCAGCGCATCGCCACGCTCCTGGAGCACGACGATGCCGGCAGCGCGGTCCGCGCCGCGCTCGACATGGCGCTGTACGACTGGCTCGGCAAGCGCGCCGGCCTGCCCGTCTGGCAGCTCCTCGGCGGCGACGCCGGCCGGATCGTCCCCACCTCGCTCACCGTCGGCATCAATCCACCCGACGTGGTCCGCGAGGTCGTGCCCGAGATCCTCCACCGCACGGGGGCGATGGTGTTGAAGGTCAAGCTCGGTCAACCGGCTGGCCTCGACGCCGACCGGGAGATGTTCGCGGCGGCACAGGAATCGGCGCGGGCGACCGCCGACCGACCCGTGGTGTGGCGCGTCGACGCCAACGGCGGTTGGGACGTGGAGGGAGCGCTCGCCATGGACCGGTGGCTCGCCGACCGCGGTGTCGAACTCGTCGAGCAGCCGCTCCCCCAGGGCCATGAACACGAGCTGCCGGCGCTCCACCGCGGTTCGTCGTTGCCGATCGTCGCCGACGAGTCGGTGCGCACATCCGCCGACGTCGCCGCGCTGGCCGACCGGGTCGACGGCGTCAACCTCAAGCTCATGAAGTGCGGTGGTCTCGACGAGGCCCTCCGCATCATCCACACCGCCCGGGCCCACGGCCTGTCGGTCATGATCGGTTGCATGGGTGAGTCGTCGCTCGCCATCGGTGCAGGCGCGCAGCTCGCTCCCTTCGTCGACCACCTCGATCTCGACAGCCACCTGAACCTGCTCGACGACCCCTTCGACGGGCCGACGTTCACCGACGGGGTCGTGCGACCGTCCGACCGACCGGGGCTCGGGGTGCGCTGGACTGGCGCCGACGCATGACGACCCCCACAACCCCCGCGACGGCGTCGACGAGCGACGCACCGAGGATCACCGGTTCGACGCGCCTCGCCCTCCTGATGCACGGCCACCTGCGCCAGTACACCGGCAAGATGGGGTTCGGTCTGCTGCGCTACTCCCCCGGCACCGTCACGAGCGTCATCGATGCCGACGAGGCCGGCGGGTCGCTCCGCGAGGTCGCCGGCATCGACTCCGACGCTCCGATCGTCGCCGACGCGGAGGCCGCGGCGGCGATCGGTGCCGACGTCCTCGTGATCGCCGTCGCCACGTCGGGCGGAGTGCTCCCGGCGGGATACCGGTCCGAGATCGTGACGGCGCTGCGCAGCGGGATGTCGCTGATCAACGGCCTGCACGGACGGTTCGCCGAGGACCCCGAGTTCGCGGCGGCGCTCCAACCCGGCGCGTTCATCTGGGACGTGCGCCGCGAGCCCGAGGGCCTCGTGAGCGGCACGGGCCGCGCCCGCGCGCTGTCCTGCCGGCGCATCCTGACGGTCGGCACCGACATGGCCATCGGCAAGATGACAGCGAGCCTCGAACTCGACGCCGAGTCCCGCCGCCGCGGTCTGCGGTCACGGTTCGTGGCGTCGGGCCAGATCGGCATGTGCATCAGCGGCGATGGCGTGCCGCTCGACGCGGTGCGCGTCGACTTCGCGTCGGGGGCGATCGAGTCGCTGTGCCTCCGTCACGGACCCGACCATGACGTGTTGTGGGTCGAGGGCCAGGGCTCCGCGCTGCACCCGGGCTCGACGGCGTGGATCGCCCTGCTGCGCGGTTCGATGCCGACCGATCTCGTCCTCGTCCACCGGGCCGGCCAACGACACCTCGACGGGCTGCCCGACGTGGCGATCCCCCCGCTCCCCGAGGTGATCGACCTGTACGAACGCGTGGCTGCGGCGACCACGGCCTACCCGGCGGCGAAGGTCCGCGCCATCGCTCTCAACTGCGGCCACCTCACTTCGGAGGAAGCTGCCGACGCGGTCCGCGCCGTGCAGGCCGAGACCGGCATCGCCACCGCCGATGTGCTCCGCGACGGCCCCGGCCCCCTCCTCGACGCCCTCCTCGCCTGACCCCTTGGGGTTTTGTGCTGCGAGGAGCGACAAATTTGGCGTTCCTCGCAGCACAAAACCCCTTGGCAAGGTCGCGCGTCTGTTAGGTGAGCCCCAAGCGTTCGAGCTGATCGGACGGCGCGTCGATCTCGAGCAGGGCCGTGCGCAGCAGATCGTCCAGCTCCGCCTCGGCGGGCGTGCCGACGAGGTTTCGCTCCTCGCCCGGATCCTCGGCCAGGTCGAAGCACAGCGTTTCCATGCGCT
>ENA-UOWE01002904-UOWE01002904.1-activated-sludge-metagenome-genome-assembly--contig:-NODE-2904-length-18226-cov-4.816521_pt1 | contig 18226 bp, 15 predicted proteins | sample MGYA00249841_ERZ761562 | MGnify/ENA primary metagenome ERZ761562 (study PRJEB28883, sample SAMN05720200) | activated sludge metagenome | isolation source: Anaerobic digester | place: Japan... | reverse complement strand
GCCATGTGGAAGGTTTCGACGACGATCTGCTGTTATCCGGCGCCGCCTTCGATATAGGCCAAATATCCCTCAACGCGACCGATGCGTAGTTTTAACTGTTTGACGGTGATTCTTGTTGTCAGTTAAAAAAGTATTGTCCAGGGTGTTTTCCCTTCTCGGGGTTTTGATGTTCGTTTTCTGCGCGGTCGTCCTGGTCAGCATCATCCGGTCTATAGGCAAAGGCAATGTCCCGAACGTATTCGGCTACAGTTTCCTGAATGTGACGACAGGCAGCATGCTCCCGACCTACAAGCCCGGCGATATCGTTGTGGCGAAAAAAACACGGATAGCCGATTTGAGGGAACGGGATATTATCAGTTTCTACGCCATTGAACCCGCGATTGAGGGCTTGCCCAACACCCACAGAATCATCAAGATCGATATCGTAGACGGCAGGTACTATATCATCACAAAAGGCGACGCCAACCTGGTAAACGACCCCTACCCGGTTTTTGAGGAAAATTTAATCGGCAAAGCCGTCGCGAACCTGCCCGGCGCAGGCAAAGCGGTCTCGGTCCTGCAAAACAGAGCGGTGATTTTCTTCCTGTTGATTTTGCCGCTGATGGTCATCATGGTGATGGAAATCAAACATATCGCGTCCCTCACCGGTAAAAAAGACCCGCCGCAATCCGCCGGCAAAGAAGGGAATGAAACCGTACCGCCGGAAGATGAGCGGCCTCAACAGGAAAATGACAAGCGTAAATAAGTCCCGCCGCGCAGCGGTTGATACCGCAGCGCGCAACCATACAAGACCGGAGGTGGTACCGTGAAAAAGAGAATCGTTTCCGTCGCGCTGATTCTGGCGATCGGCATCGGCATACTCTTTTTACAGTCCTCCGTCGCATGGCAGACCAATAAGTTCGACAGGCCGCAGAACATGACGATCGGCACATTGCTTTACGACTTTGAAGGCACCGTCGAAGGGATTTACGACAGCGGCACCGCCCAATATGTCGCTCCCGGGGCAAATCTGCTGTTTATCGGCTCTCAGCCGGGCGCGCTCAACGCGTATAACCGTTCGACCATCACGACGCAGATCCGCGTCAAAGTCGAATATACGCGCATCTATTGGAACGGAAGCGCTTTTGTTTCGCAATTCGTTCCCTATTCCGACAGCGATTATGTTCCCGACGATCTGGTCGTCACCTTCGCCGAACCGGCCTTGTGGGAATATGTCGCCTATGTGCCCGGCAACCCCAATACCGGCTGCTGGTTCTACAAGCCGGCTGTTGATGTCGCGGCTCCCTATGATATACCTGCCTTTGTGGACGATCCCGGAACGCCCGACGACGATGCCGGCAATGTTATCGCTCTGATTTCTTTCCTGGGGTACCGGGGCGACATCGAAGACAGCCCCTCCTGGGGCTATGTTGACAGCCCCGTGAGCATCAAGCTCACCGTCGAAGCCAAACAGGCCGACTACGTCGACTGGGCGACCGTCTATACCGACATCTGGGGTTGAGCGCTGCCCATGATGAAAAAAGCCGGACGCGCGCTATTCTCCCTGTTTGCCGCCGCGACACTGCTGCTGACCGGATTTATCGTTTATCTGAACCTTTCGGGAGCAAAAGCCTACGCGGTCGAAAGCAATTCGATGCAGCCGACGCTGCAAAGGAACAGCCTTGTTTTTATCAAACCGGTGAAATCCATCTCTGATTTGGAACCGGGAGACATCGCGACCATCTCTTTCAACGACAACAGCGGCGTTTTCACACACCGTATTACCCGCATCGATACCGGAAAAGCGCTTATCTATACCAAAGGAGACGGGAACCCCGGAGAGGATCCGCGGCCTGCTCCGTTCTCAAGCGTACGGGGAAAATACTGGTTCTCGCTTCCCCTTATCGGAACCATACCGTTGCATTTCGGGCTGAAAAACACCGTTGTCGTCCTGCTTTGCGCCGCCGCCGTACTGGTTCTTATCCGAATGATTTTTGCGGCGGTCCAAAAGAACAAAAAAAGGAGGCAAATGACATGAAGAAAAAAACCGTCCGTTCCCTTCGTTGTGCGGCGGCATTTCTGTTCGTTGCCTGCTTCGTCTATATCGCTGCGCTGCCTGCCACGTCGGCATGGTTTTACGTGCAATACGACGGGGTGAAGAAAGATTTTATTTTCGGCGACCTGGATGTCGTCCAAACCTATACATCGACCGAAACCATTGAACTGTATGCGGCGACGAAGCTCGAAGACACCGGCGAGTACCTTTTCGACGATGTGCTCCAAATTGTGCAGATTGATGCGGCCAACGAAGGGACACTCCCCGCGCGTGTTTATTTCAGCATCGACGAAGGGACGGGAAACCCCGCAGGCCTTCGATACTACTTCTTTGAAGACGGCGACGCCGAAAACGAAATGCTTCAAGCCGGCCCCGTCAAACGGAAAATTTCCGCTCAGAACCTCATTATACCCGGCAATAATGCCGCCACCAACGCCGCGCTGGCGCTCTACAATTTCGGTACGGGTACGGGGAACAGCCAGGGCCGCTATATCAGTATCGCCCCGGGTGTGACAAAGACCTTGAAAATCGCTTTCTGGGCCGACTATAACGCGGTGGGCCTGCCGTCAACCCTCGAAGATACGGACAATGTGGCCGCGCACTATGTTTACAATGCTGTCAAGATTACGCTTCACGCAGCTCAGGATACGGACGGGGCGTTTGTGAGGAACTGACCGGGAGGCGGTAAATATGAAAGTTCATCGTTCAAAAAGGCCGCCGAGCACGGTGATTCTGGCGGTTATCGCCGTTATCCTTGCCGCCGCGGGGACCTTTGCCTGGCTGGTACTCGACGACGAAGTGCTCACACGCACGTTCAGCCTGTCTAACTTTGACGCTTATGCCAAAGTATATTTTGACGGCAGCGCCAACGAGGAGAATTACCGAAACGCCGACGGTTCGCTGAGCGTCGATATCGATACGCCCTCGGCAGAGAATTATATCGGCAAACTTCGTGTCGAAGCCCTCTATAAAGGGCGCGGCAGGGCATATATGAGGCTGAAAATCGTCGAACAATGGAAAAAGGACGACGGCGCCGCGGTAAAAGCCTTTCCTGCCAATATTTCAATTCCGTTCAACATTGCCGCGCCTTACCTGGGCAGCGACACGGGAGACCAGGCGAAGTGGTACGACAACCGCCAGCAGGACTATTGCCTCTACTACGCCATGCGCGTTGTGGGTACCAACAACACTTCATATGACACCATCCCGGTGATTACGGCCGGTTTTAACCAAACGGCTTTTGAGGCCAACTATCTGCGCGATACCGCGGGCGTGACGCTTGACCTGGCTATAGAACTGCAGGCGGTGCAAATCAACCGGTACCCCCAATTCTGGGGGATCGACTCGCTGCCCTGGCCTGATTAAAACAGCCGCTTTGACAAGGAGACTTCAACATGTCCGCGAAAAGCAAAAAGTCGGCGGCAAAAAAGAAAAACGAAAAACTCAAGAAGAAGCAGGCCGCAAAAATTGCTCGCAAAGCCGTGATAGAAAAGAAGGCTGCCGCAGACCCTTCGTTTAAGATTAAATTAGATAAAAAGGAACTCGCCGCGCAGAAGAAAGCGGAAAAAAGAGAGAAAAAGCTGCAAAAAAAGCGGGAACTCGCCAAAAAGAAAAAACAGGATCTGAAACCCGAAAAAAAGCCGGCGCACAAGAAAAAGCAGGATCAGAAACCGGAAAAAAAAGACAAGACGGGCGGTCAAAAGGGCGAAGCACAAGCGCCGCCCAAAGAAAATACGCCGAAAGAAAAAAAGCATAAAGGCATCAAACAGCCTGCCGCAAGAGAGCCCGGCGCTTTGCTTGAGGCGGGTTCCGCTGTCGCGTCTGCCGCGCAACCGGCTTCCGGTTTTGTACAGCAAGCGCCCGAGCCCGACTCCGCCGAGCGGACAAACGAAATATTTGAGCGGCCGGATCATTCCGGCGCTCTCCCGGATGAAGAGGAGACTACCGTCATCGATGAGGTCCTTGAAGAAACAAGAATAACCGGATATGCGCCTGCGGAGGAAACGTCACAACCGCAACAGGCAGTTCTTCCCGTACCGATCACAGGCGAAACAGAACGCGGCGGCATCGAAACCGAACTAGAGGAAACTGCCGGGTCTGGGCAAACCAATGAGACAGCGGCTCTGCCGATACCGGAAGAAACGACTGTTATCGAACAAGATAATCAAGAGCCCGGAGCGGACGCCTTCCAACCGATGCCTTCACTCAATGAGGCGGAGGTGTATTCAATTTCGGAATCTGCCGAACCGCAACCGCCGTCATCAACTGCGGAATCCCCGACCTCCGATACCGAACCTGCCGTTTTTTCAGGTTTTCAGCAAGGGACGGCTGCCGAACCGGTTCTGACCGAAAATGCGCCGCAGACAGAAACACAGCCGGTCTTGAATCAGGATGAATCCCGACGGTGGCTGGCGTACGCGCAGGAACAGGACGTTCAAGGGCCTCTCGACGAGGTGCTGCCCAACAGCGCGCTGGGACTGCATATGCCGGCGGAGCCGGCCGAAAAGAAACAATCCGAACCGGCAGAACCGCGGGAGACTCTTGCAACGCGGTCTGGCGGCGACATAACCGCCCTGCCTTTTGACACGCTCAAATACACAAGCCCTCAAACAGATTTGCCCCAACCGCCCGCGCAAGCGCCTCAAAGTGCAAGGCACGGGAAAAAAGCAGGGGATTATGCCTTGCTCATCTGCAAACGCATCGCGCTGATGCCGGTTACCTTCATGTCGTTAAGCCTGCGGCTGTATTCGTTGCTTTCTTACCAAATCTCCAAAGTCAAACGTCTTTCCCGCAAAGCGCGCATCGTCCTGCTGGCGGTCTGCCTGCTTGCGGTGGCCGTCGCAGGCGCAGGCCTCCTTTACGGCCAACTTCATTATGAAATCCCGCCCGAGGCAAAACCGGTTTACGGCGGCGTCAACATACGCGCGGCGGATTTGAGGGATATCGACGAGATCCCTCTCGAACAGCAGCTGGCGAAAGCGGACGCCACCAAAGCCAAGGGTGATAAAGACGTATTTACGTTTTTCGCGCTGACGGATATCGTCATCAGCGAACCTGCCGACAATCTGCCCGTTGTGCTGGGCAACCTGAAAAAAAATAATTGCACTTTCATCATATCCCTGGTCGACCGCGACGGCCGCCTGATGGCCCGCACGCTTGGGCTGCCGCCGGGCAAGTATCTGCCCTATATTACGCTCATCGACCAGCGGATGCCCTACGGCGAATATGACCGCATGAAACTGGTGGTCTCCGCTTACGACTCGGATACGCTGGCGTACCTCGGCAGCCAGTACACTGATTTTCGCTTGGTGATCGGGATTGAAAATGAAGCAGGCACAGCCACGCCGGGGCAATAAACCCGGGGAGAAAAAGAAAGCGCTTTCCGCCCGGCAAAAGCGCCCGCTGTTTCTGATCATTGCCGTGGCCGCGGGCCTGGTTGCCGTCGCCGCGGTTTTCAAATGGACGGACCTCGCGGGCGTCATTTCATGGGTGTTCGTCAGTCCCGCAGAGGTGCTGGAGGGCTCTCTGCCCATTTCCGACGGGCTCGACGACGTCACCAGCATCCCGGCCGGAGAGGTGCGTTACCGGCTTAACCAGAACGTCACTTTTGAAAATGCTTATTCCGCCGGAGACATCATGCTCGAAAATCCGGCGGCGGGCAGTTATGACCTCACATTCGAAATATACCTCGTCGAACCGCATAAACTGCTGTACCGTTCCCGGCTGCTGAAACCGGGCCAATATGTGCTCAATGACAAACTCAACAAGGGTTTTCTGAAAGCCGGCGAATATTCGTGCGTTTACGCGGTCAAAGCCTTTGACGACAAAGGCAATACCGTGGGCGAATACGGCGGTTATCTGACTTTGACGGTGAAAAACTGACCTGACGAAAACAAGACGACAAGGAGCGGTCCGCATTGCCGATGGAAAACGAGTTGCGGCGATTTCTCGCCGAAAGGGGAGCCTGCGATGCGGGCTTCGCGCTTTTACCGGACAGCGGATCGCAGGACTGCCGTTATGCGGTCAGCGTCGTATTCCGCCTCTCCGATGCGGTGATTGACGAAATCGGCGACGGCCCGACGCCGACGTACTACCAGCATTACCGCGCCGTGAACGCATTGATTGACCGGACGCTCCTCGAAGCGGGCCTTTTTTTACAGCGGGAGGGTTACCGCTATATTCCCGTCGCCGCTTCGCAAAGCATCAACGATGCCGAACAACATTACGCCGGTCGGTATTCGCACCGCAAAGCGGCCTGCCTGGCTGGACTGGGCACCATCGGCAAAAATTCATGCTTTATCCACCGGCAATACGGCTGCAGGGTTCGCCTGGGAACTCTGCTGACCGACTGCCCTTTCGAGTGGCTCAAAGGGCCGGCAACCTTCGACCCCTGCGGCGGCTGCGTGAAATGTGTCGAGGCCTGCCCCGCGAAAGCCATCTCCGGCAAGTCCTGGGCTCCGGGGATGCCGCGCGAGGGTTTCTTCGACCCCGCCGCATGCAGCGCTTATATGAAAACCGCTTCGCGGGACACGGGCAGGGGAGCCGTCTGCGGTTTATGCCTTGCCGTCTGCCCCTACAATAAAATACAACCGGTTTGAAAGGAAGAAAAGCATGCTGACAGCAAAACAAATTGAACGGATGCTATCAAAACTCAGGCGCTTTGAGGACACGCTCGAGCCGCGTATTTTCGAAAAGAAGGCACAGCTCGAAGCCCGTGCCTATGTCACGAAAGAGAGCCTCTACGGCGTGCCGGACTCGTCCAAGTTTCAACCGGTCGAAAAAGGCTGGCATTGGGGCGGCGAAAGCGCTTACTGCTGGTTTACCGCGCAATATACGGTGTCCCCTGAACTGGACGGCCGGGATGTCTTCATCCGCCCGGAAATCGGCGGCTACGAGGCGATGCTCTTTGTCGGCGGCGTTCCGTTCGGGACCTTCAACGGCAAAATTGTCTTTACCGGCCACGGCAACCATTACTGCAATTTATTAAAAAAGGCCGCCAGGGCGGGCGAGACCATCGACATCGCCCTGGAGTACTACGCCGGCCACGCTTTCAAAGGCTGTATGCCGCTCGAGGATCAGCCGCTGCTTGATTACGACTTCTATTACGATTCCATCAACGTCTGTGTCAAAAACGAAGAAATTCAGGACTTCTATTTTAATCTGAAAACGCTCAATCAACTCGCCGAAATCCTGCCCAAGACCAGCTACCGCCGCGCGGGTGTGATCAACACGTTGTGCCGGGTGCACGAAACGCTGCTGTACTCGCCCGCGGATACCGACGAGGCAAGTTTTATTCGTGCGTTGCGGGAGGCCGCTCCGCTGCTGAAAGAAGCCCTGGCCGTACCTAACGGCCCCGAAGCGCCTTTCGCGGCGCTCATCGGCCATTCGCACATGGATACCGCCTGGCTTTGGCACGTCGGCGAGACGGTCAAAAAGTGCGCGCGCACCTATTCCAACCAGGTCAGCCTGATGCAGCAATACCCGGAATACAAGTTCATTCAAAGCTCCGCCTGTCACGGCGATATGATCCTGCGCCACTATCCGGCGCTGTTTGAACAGCTGAAAAAGCTTATCAGCGAGGGGCGCTATGAGCCAAACGGCGGCGTCTGGGTTGAGTGCGACTGCAATATCACGGGCGGGGAATCGATGGTACGGCAGTTTTTGTGGGGCCAGCGTTTCACGCGCAGGTATTTCGGTTACACTTCCAACTGCTTTTGGCTGCCCGACACCTTCGGTTACAGCGCGGCCATCCCGCAGATTATGAAGGGCTGCGGCGTCGACTATTTCCTGACGACCAAAATCGGCTGGAACGATACCAATGCCTTCCCCTATGACACTTTCATTTGGAAAGGGCTCGACGGCACGGCGGTCTTTGCGCACTTCAACGTCACCCATTGCTGGCCCGACGCCGCCACCCTCAACGAAGTGATGACCAAAGGATACGGCGATACGCTGCGCGACACCTCGGTGACCCCTATGCGCCTGGTGTCCTACGGCTACGGAGACGGGGGAGGAGGCCCGCAGTTCGAGATGATCGAGATGGGCCGCCGCTGCGCCGACCTCAACGGCTGTCCGAAAGCGTCCTATATGCGCGCAGGCGATTTTATGCGTCAGCTGGAGGCCGGCGCCGTCAATCCCAACACCTACACGGGCGAACTTTATCTCGAGCTGCACCGCGGCACCCTGACCAACCAGCACAATATCAAGCGCAACAACCGGAAAGCGGAATTGGCGCTTCGCGATCTTGAACTTTTCATTGTTGCCGACGCCGCGGTAAAAGGGGTTCCCGCCTCCTCTGAAAAAACCGAGCCGCTTTACGGTACGCTGCTGCTCAACCAGTTTCACGACATCCTGCCGGGTACCTGCATCCCGCGCGTGCATATCGAATCGCTTGAGCAGACGACCGCAGTGATTGAAACCGCGCGCCGGGAAGTCCGCGCTCTCGCTCAAAACGGGGAGCAGGGGTACGTGACGCTGACCAATACGCTGTCGTTCGACCGGCAGTCGCCCGCCGTCATCGACATCGAGGGGGAGGATTTCTTCCTTAACAGCGACGCTGCCCAGCAAATTTATTCCGGCATCGACGGCAAACGCAAATTAATTGCCTGCGGCCTTCCTATCCCCGCCTTTACCGGCGTATCCTTTGCCAAAACAACCCCACGCGAGGCGGATAAACCGCCGTTTATTATCGAAAGCAACCGTCTGCAAACTCCTTTCGCCCGGGTTGAGTTTGACGAGCGGGGCTTCATCGCCTCTTTTACCGACACGCGCACGGGCAGGCAGCTCCGCGCGGCCGATGGTTACCCTTTCAACACCTTTCTCATGGCGGAAGACCTGCCCTCCGCCTGGGACAACTGGGATGTCGATGCCGACATTGAAGGGAAGTTCCGCGATACAGCCGTCCTGCTTAACCGCGAGCTGGTTTCGCTCGGCGCGGCCGCGGCCGTGTGGCGCAGCGTCTACTCCGTCAGCGCGAAATCCACCGTCACCCAGGATATGATATTTTTCTCCGGTAACGCCGAGGTCCGCTTCGACACGCTTATCGACTGGCGCGACGACCACCGTTTCCTGAAAACGGCCTTCGACACCTGTGTCAATCAGGATTTTGCCCGCTGTGAAGTCCAGTTCGGCTATGTCAAGCGGCCGACCACGCGCAACAACAGTTTGGAAAAGGCCAAGTTCGAAGTGCTCAACCATAAATACACTGACATTTCCGAAACGCGCGGCGGCGCGGCCGTGCTCAACGACTGCAAATACGCCGTGTCTGTCGAAGAAGGGAAGATACGTCTCTCGCTTCATAAAGGAGGCAACCGGCCCGACTTCCGCGGCGACAAAGGCCTCCACCGCTGTGTTTACGCCTTTCTTCCGCACGATACCGGTTTCGGCGCCCGCAGCGTCATCCGGCCGGCGTACGAACTGAACGTTCCGCTTGTGCTTTCGCCCGGAATCGGCTCTATGCGCCCGCTGCTGCTCGCCGATGCGGACAATATCATCATCGAGACCGTCAAACCCTGCGAAGACAGCGGGAAAGCGTTCATCGCCCGCCTTTACGACGCGGAAGGCACCTATACCCGCACGCGCGTCAGGGTGTTCGACGACGCGAAGGCAGTCGAGCTGACCAATATGCTCGAGGAGCCGTTTGAAACCGTCGATGATATCGGGAACATGGAATTGGAGTTCCGCCCGTTCGAGATAAAAACGTTGAAAGTGATTTACTGAGGCCTGCCGCCGCATTTGACGCCGCGGCACTATCTATAGGAGGCATCCGCATGAAAATCGAAACCGTCGCCCTGCGCGAAAAAGCCGTTTTGACTGCCTACGTTCTCGACCCGTCCGGCGAAATGCCCAATATGCTGGTTCGCCCGGGCATCCTGGTGCTGCCCGGCGGAGGCTACCGCTTCTGTTCAGACAGGGAGGCCGAACCCGTTGCCATGGCCTTTCTTGCCCAGGGCTTCAACGCTTTCGTGCTGCGTTACAGCGTTGGCGAAGGCGCCGCCGCTGCCTTTCCGCGGCCGCTTGAAGACGCGCAGCAGGCGCTTGCCCTCATCCGCGAACGGGCGGCGGAATGGAATACGTTGCCGCAGAAAATCGCCGCCATCGGTTTCTCCGCAGGCGGGCATCTCGCCGCCGCGCTTGCAACCATGGGGACCGAGCGCCCGGACGCCCTTATTCTCGGCTACCCGTGTATTCTTGCCTCAATCGGTCATGTGCTTTCCTCGCCAGTGCCCTCCGTCGACGAATATGTGACGGCGGAAACGCCGCCTACGTTTATTTTTGCCAGCCGCGAAGATATGTCGGTGCCTGTGGAGCATTCTCTCGCCTTCGCAACGGCACTCGAACATGCGGGGGTGCCTTTTGAATTGCATGTCTTCGGCAAGGGCCGCCACGGCTTTTCACTGGCGACGCCGGTGGTCTGTTCGTCCCGGGAAAGCCTCGAGGCCAACCGCTTTACAGCCCCGTGGGTCAGCCTGTGTATTGCCTGGCTGAACGAACTATTCGGAATATAAGCGGCATGGCGCGTGCGGTTTCCGCCCCTTCCGCTTTGTTTGACAGCCGATACCCCCTGTGCTAATATAATTAGAATGCGGGCGGTTTTTCCCCGAGTGAAAATGCCCGGATATACACGTTTTGCAGCATTTGTTTTAGGATGGAGTAATCGCCATGAAGTTCGTCGAACAGGTTTTCCGTCCGGTTATTCTCGGCGGCGACATCACCGCTTACAGCCTTGTCAGAAGTTTTTACGAACAGTACAAGGTCAAGTCGCTTGTGGTCAATATGTCGCATGGCGGAGCCGTCGCCAGGAGCCGGCTGTGCGATGTCCTCACCTACGAGAAACTGGAGAATAAAGACGTCCTCCTGGCCGCGCTGGAAGAAGTCGGCCGGAAATACGGCGACAAAAAACTCATCGTGTTCGGCTGCGGCGACTGGTATGTGCGCATGCTCATCGAAAACAAAGCCTCGCTGTCGCGCTATTATGTCATCCCTTACATTGACGAGGCGCTGATGAACCGCATTGTCCTCAAGGACAAGTTCTACGCCATCTGCGACGAATTGGATATTCCGCATCCGCGCACTTTCGTTTACGACTGCAAGGAAAAGACGCCTCTGACATACGATTTCGACTATCCCATCATTGCGAAGACGGCCAACAGCGCGATGTACCATTATTCGAAATTTCCGGGCAAAAAAAAGGTATTCAAATTCAACAGCAAGGCCGAACTGGAGCAGATGCTTGCCAACCTGGCCGGGAGTTCCTATGATTACAAATTTCTGATTCAGGAATATATTCCCGGCGAGGACTCCAATATGCGCGTGCTGACCTGCTACAGCGACCAAAACGCCAAAGTGCGTTTTGCCGCGCTGGGCCACGTGCTGCTGGAAGAACACACCCCCTCGGCGCTGGGCAACCCCTGCTGCATTTTTAACGAGGTCAACGAGGAAGTAGTCGCACAGGCGACCAGGTTTCTCGAGCATGTCGGTTATACGGGCTATTCCAACTTCGATTTGAAATACGACCCGCGCGACGGCAAGTTCAAGTTTTTCGAAATCAACATCCGTCTGGGCCGCAGCAACTACTATGTCACGGGCAGCGGTTTCAACACCGTTAAACTCATTGTCGAGGACCTTATTTTCGGCCGTGAAATCCCTTATCATATCGCCGATCAAGAGAATTTGTTTACCTTCGTTCCCAAGAGCGTCATCAAAAATTATGTCGCCGACGATGCGGCGCGCGCCAAAGCGCTCGAATTAATCAAAAAAGGCCGGTGGTGCAATCCGCTCTTCTGCAAAGACGACCGGAGCCTTTACCACATATTCTATTCGCGCATGGCCTTTTTCAATCAAAACAGAAAATTTAAAAGGTTTTTTTGACGGGTGCAGGGGATGAAAAGGAAAACAGTCGGTATTTTAGGCGGAATCGGCCCGCTTTCGACGGTCTACTTCATGGAAATGATTATTCAAATGACCAAGGCCGAAACCGACCAGGAACACATCGACATGATTGTGCTCAATCATGCGGGCATTCCCGACCGCACTCGTTTTATCCTCGGCCTGTCGGACGAAAACCCGCTCGACGTGATGGTCGCCGACGCGCGGAAACTTGAGCGCGCGGGCGCGGATTTTATCGTTATTCCCTGCAATACGGCTCATTACTTTTTTGACAAGATCCGTCAGAGCGTCCGGGTGCCCATCCTCAACATTGTGGAGGAAACGGTCGATTACGCGGTCAAAACCGTTCCGGGGCTCACTTCGCTCGGCGTGCTCGCTACCGACGGAACCATCGAGTCGAAGACCTATCAGCGCGTCTGCGAGGCGAGGGGTATCCGCTGTGAAGTGCCCGACGCCGAAGGGCGTGCGGTCAATATGCGCATTATTTACGACCAGGTCAAAGCCGGCAAGCCGGCGGATATCGGCGCCTTCCTTGGGCTGGTCGAATCGCTTAAACAGCGGCCGTGCGAAGCGGTCGTGCTCGGCTGTACGGAATTAAGTGTGGTCAAACGCGACCACCGGCTCAAGCGGCCGGATATCATTGACTCGCTTGAAGTGCTGGCGGAAAGCACCATCTTTGCCTGCGGCAAGCAACTGAAAACCGAAACGGAGACAGCGTAAACAATGTGCGGATTTGTCGGATTTGTCGCCGAACGCGACGAACATACCGAAAAGACCATCAAGGCCATGGCCGACCTCATCGCCCACAGAGGGCCGGACGATGAGGATTATTTTATCGGCGATAAGGCCGCCCTCGGTTTCCGCCGCCTGAGCATTATCGACCTGGCCACGGGCGGCCAGCCGATCTACAACGAGGACCGCAGCAAGGTACTCGTCTATAACGGCGAATTGTATAATTACCGTGAACTCAGGGAACAGCTCGTTGCCGCCGGTCATGTTTTCAGCACCAAAACCGACTCCGAGGTTATTTTGCACGGCTACGAGCAGTACGGTAAAGAATTGCTGTCGAAAATGCGCGGCATGTTCTCATTCGTCATATGGGATACGAAAGCAGACAAAATCTTCGGCGCAAGGGATATCTTCGGCATTAAGCCCTTTTATTACTATATCAAAGACGGCGTATTCCTCTTCGCCTCGGAAATCAAGGCCTTTCTCGCCCATCCGAAGTTTGTCAAAAAGCTCAACACAGCCCGCCTGCCCGAATATTTGAGTTTCGAGTATATTCCGGACGAGGAGACCATGTTCCTCGGTGTGCGCAAACTTCTCGGCGGCCACTGCTTCACCTATGAAAACGGCCGCATGGAAATTGAGCGCTATCATGAAATCGCCTACCGTATCGAAGACGATAAGACCATGGATTATTGGGCCGACACCATTTCGCGCGCTTTCGGCGATTCCACCCTCGCGCATAAAATCAGCGATGTCGAGGTCGGCTGCTTTCTTTCCAGCGGAGTGGACAGCAGTTATGTCGCCCGCGAAATGAGCAAAAACAACAAGGTCAAAGCCTTCGGCGTCGGCTACGCGGAGGAGAAATACTCCGAACTGCCTTACGCGCAGGAACTGGCCGCGACCATCAATGTCGACTTCTATCCGACGAAGGTCTCCGCGAGGGACTTTTTCGACATTGCGCCTTTGGTGCAGTACCAAATGGACGAACCCCTGCCCAACCCGTCGGCGCTGCCGCTGTATTTTCTGGCAAAATGCGCGGCCGAACAGGTGAAAGTCGTCCTTTCCGGCGAAGGCGCGGACGAACTGTTCGGCGGCTACAACTATTACAAGGAACCGCTCGAGTATGAGAAATACATGAAAATACCCCTGGTCATCCGCCGCGGCATCGGCTCGCTCGCGCAGCGTCTTCCGCCCGTCAGGGGCAAACGTTTTCTGGTAAAGGGCGCCTTGCCCATCGAGCGGCGTTTTATACGCAACAACTATGTCTTTACCTGCCGGGAACGCGAAGAACTCCTCGCCCGGCCCTGTTGCGCGCCTGACCCTTCGGTTTTCAATAAGCCGTATTTCGACCGGGCCAAAGAGCTCGACGATATCAGCAAGATGCAGTTCGTGGATATCCACTCCTGGCTGCAATTTGACATTCTTCAAAAAGCAGACAAAATGAGCATGGCCAATTCGCTTGAGCTTCGCGTGCCGTTCCTCGACAAGGAAATGCTCAAGGTGGCCATGCGTATCCCGTCGCGCTACCGCGTTACCAGAACGCTGACCAAGGTTGCGCTGCGCCGGGCCGCCGCTGCGCAGCTGCCGCCCAAGACAGCCAATATGAAAAAACTCGGCTTCCCCGTCCCGCTCAACGACTGGCTGAAACAGGACGAATTCTACAGCCGCGTCAAAGAAATGTTCGACCAACCTTTCGCCGCCGAATTTTTCAAACCCGCCGCCATGATGCGTCTGCTCGAAGAACATCGGCAAGGCCGGCCCAATATGAAAAAAATCTGGTCTGTCTATTGTTTCCTGTTGTGGTATGAGGAATATTTCATCAAAAGATAAATTATATTCCGTTCGGTATTTCCCTTAAAGAGCGGCCCGCCCCGTCAAGGCGGACCGCTTCTGTGTTTTTGAGGAACTATACGCCTGCGGCAAAAATCAGCCGCGCCCTTTCCATCAGCGCATCGCGCCTGTTCTCCACCTTCTTCTCCAGCACATCCCTGAACAGCCTTTCGAGAATCATACCGACCGTCTTGCCGTCGCGGATACCGGCGGCCATCAGGTCGCGGCCGTTGAGCGCCAGGTCCGAGAGCGTCAGGCATTCCCCGCGCAGGAGAAGCTGTTCGGCGTGACGCTTCATTTCACGGGCTGCCTCGGCCCGTCCGGGTTGTTCGGGGGAGAGGCTCTCGGCGTCCGCCTGCATCAGATCCATCAAAAAGAAAAACTGCTCCGGGCCGATACGGCCGAGCAGTTTTTTCGCTTCTACGGGGCTGTCGATGAGGTTGAGTTCATGATGTTCCACCAGGGCGCAGACAGACTCCGTGAACTTTTTCGAAAAACGCAGGCCCGTCAGTATATCCCTGGCAATTTGTGCGCCCGCAAGGCTGTGCGCGGTAAAATAACCGGCCCCGTCCGGGCCCTCGGCAAACGTTAAGGGCAGGCCGACGTCATGCAGCAGCGCCGCCACACGGACTCTCGCCGCGGGCGGAACCCGGCTGAGAGTGTCGAGCGTATGTTCAAACGCGTCGGTACCGCCATGGCGGGGATATCCGTCGAGCGCCGAGAGCTGGGGAATCATTTCAAAAAAAACCTCGCGGTATTCGCCGATGATTGCCTGCGCGCGCGTCCCGCAAAGGAGTCTGAGCAGTTCTTTGGCCATTCTTTCCGGCGAAATATTTTTCAACAGCCGTTTGCAGGAACGGATAGCCGCGGCGGTCGACGGTTCGATATCGAAATCAAGCACCGAGGCGAATCTCAGCCCCCGCAGAATCCTCAGCGCATCTTCGTAAAAACGCAGCTCGGCGTCGCCGACGCAGCGGATGGTGCCCGACGCGATATCATCCAGCCCGCCGAAATAATCGATTAAACCTTCCGCCGGCGAATAGGCGAGGGCGTTGACCGTGAAATCCCTGCGGCTGAGGTCCCTTCTGATGTCACTGATGAACTCGACGCTGTCGGGCCGCCGGTTGTCGGTATATTCGCCATCGAGGCGGAAAGTGGTGATTTCCACCGGCACAGCGTCCACCATTACGGTCAGCGTCCCGTGCCTGACGCCCGTTTCGATGACCTTATATCCCTCGAAAATCCGCATGATGTCGGCGGGCAGCGCGCTGGTGGCGATGTCCCAGTCGAGCGGCTCGCGCTGCATGACGCAATCACGCACGCAGCCGCCGACCGCATAGGCGCAAAAGCCCGCCTCGCCGAGCTTTTCGATGATTTCCAGGGCAAAATGCGGCAATTTCAAGCCGGGAACACCTCCCGCCGCGCCTTTGTTCAATAAGCCTCGAAGCGCGATATGGTTGCGAATCGGCGCGTCTTTTTAATGACCAGTTTGATATACTGCATTCTCATTTCTTCAAAACGGCAGATTCTTTTATAACCGATGATTGTTCCTTCAAAGATCTTTTTCCATTTTCCGCCGATTTCGGCGAACAGGGAAAACTCCTCGATATGCTGGCCGGTGCGGATGTGTTCCTGCAGCACGACTTTGTTGATATCGTAGTCGTCGCCCAGGTCAATCGTCAGTTCGGCATTTTCGGGATCCATGCCGGAGTGCCAGTATTCGTCGGGGTTGTCGCTGAGCGCCATCTGGGCGCAATGTTCCTGGTCAAGGCAGCAGGACGCCGTCATGACGGACCCTTCCGCCAGGTTTTCGTTGAAGTCGATGTCAAGCTGCGCGCCTAGCGTGGTGAGGATTTCGATCTCGGCTTTGCCGATGAGACCCTCGCGGTTCGGGGGCACATTCAGCAGCAGAGAGGCGTTGGCGCCGACCGAATTATAGTAGATTTCAAGCAGTTTCGACAGCGGCTTGACAGAGTAATCGTCCTTTGGATTATGAAACCAGCCTTTGCGGATGGACACATCGACCTCGGCCGGATACCAGATGAGTTTGCCGGCATTCCGGATGGCTTTGCGGCTGCCCAGGTCAAGCGCCTGCATGCGGATGTTGCGGGGCACTTTTCCGCCGACGGGCGTTTTTTCCGCGAGCGCCCTTTCATAGTCGCAGTAATAGTAAGGGACAACGCTCCACTCGGATTTTCTGCAGACGCCGGCCTCGTTGCCGCACCAGCGCACATCCGGGCCGCAAATGGAAATCACCGCGTCTGGCTGCAACTCGCGAATAAGCGCATAGGCGGCTTCCCAATCGTATTGCTGTTTTTTCCCGTTCGGACCTTCCCCGCAGGCGCCGTCGAACCAGACGCAGAACAACTCCCCGTAACCGGTCAGCAACTCTTCCAGCTGGTTGCGGAAAAAGCGGTTGTACGGTTCTCCCGTGCCGTAGGTCGGCTCGTGCCTGTCCCAGGGGGAAAGGTAAACGCCGAACTTCAGGCCGAACTCCCTGCAGGCGTTCGACACTTCCCTGACGACGTCGCCTTCGCCGTTTTTCCAGGGGCTGTTTTTGACGGAATAATCGGTATATTTGCTCGGCCACAGGCAAAATCCGTCGTGGTGTTTCGCGGTCAGTATGACCGCGCGCATGCTGGCGGCTTTCACGACAGAAACCCATTGCCTGGCGTTGAGCTTTTCGGGGTTAAACAAATCCGGCGATTCATAGCCGGAGCCCCATTCGTCGCCGGTGAACGTGTTGAGGCCGAAATGCATGAAAGCGTAGAACTCCAGCCGCTGCCATTTCAGCTGTCTTTCGCTCGGCACGACGGCGGCTGCGGCTTCAATGATGTCGTTTTTCTTCATATCCTGTATTTCTCCCGGATGCTTCGGCGGCGTGCGTCGGATATGCGCAGAGATTTCATACACATAAAGATACCATATTCCGTATTTACTGTAAACAAGAAACAGCTTGTGCTTCCGCCGCTGACGCGCGTGCGGCAAAGAACCGGGCTGCCCGATTGAAGTCGGCAAAGGCGCCTGCTGTTAAAATTGATGTAAAGTAAAAAGACCTTACAGAAATCAGCCCAGCTTGTTTTTGCTGAACGAAGAGCGGGGGCGGCGATTACAGAAGCGGCAAAACCGGACGATGCGTTCGCGAACCTGCTGGCGGCCGAACGCTTACGCCGTCCATGGCGACAAGCGGCGTGAGGGTATGGTATAATAATGCCAATTCAGCCATTGCGGGTTCTCAGCCTCGGGAAAGGTACCTTATGCTTCATTTTATCACGGGCCGTACAGGTTCGGGCAAAACCGCTTATACCCACAAACTCATCGCGGACTATGTCGGCGAGGAGTCGGGCAGCGCCGTTTTGATTGTTCCGGAGCAGTATACCTTTTTCTGCGAGCGGGCCCTTTTGGAAAAACTAGGTCCGGCGCGCATGGCGCGCGCGGAAGTGCTGAGTTTTACGCGACTGGCGGAGAATTGCCTTGAGAAAGAAGGCAAGGCGCCCGCCGTGCGCCTCGACAATTCGGCCAAAGCCGTCTTGATGAGCCTCGCGCTCGAGGATGTCGGCGAGCGGCTGGACATTTACGCGAAACATTCATTCAGCCCTTCTTTTATCAGGGAAATGCTCGATACCGTTTCGGAACTGAAAAAAAACGGGGTATCGGCGGCGATACTGGACGAAACGGCCTCGTCGTTAGATGAAGGCACCCTCCGCCGCAAACTGCGGGACCTTTCTCTGGTTGCGGGCGCAT
>ENA-UOWE01002897-UOWE01002897.1-activated-sludge-metagenome-genome-assembly--contig:-NODE-2897-length-18242-cov-4.669599_pt1 | contig 18242 bp, 15 predicted proteins | sample MGYA00249841_ERZ761562 | MGnify/ENA primary metagenome ERZ761562 (study PRJEB28883, sample SAMN05720200) | activated sludge metagenome | isolation source: Anaerobic digester | place: Japan... | reverse complement strand
ATATCGTGGAGAAGTATTACCACAGATATTCAAAGGAAAATTCGATAATTGGGTTTTTGGATGTGATATATGTCAGGATATTTGTCCATGGAATAAAAATTCAAAAAATACTGATGTTGTTGAATTATACCCAATGATCGATCCGTATATTGATTTAGAAAAAGAGAATAAAATTTCTGAAGAACAATTTAGTCTAAAATACAGTAGGACTTCGATCAAAAGAGCAAAATATAAAGGATTTTTAAGAAATATAAATTTTCTAATCAATTAACCTAAATCAAAAGATAATAAATATTTGAATAAAAGTTACCAAAATAAATTTCTTGAATTTTGGTAACAATTATTATTATATTGCATCTAATTTAAATGATAAATTTTTTATGAAAAATTAAGGAATAAAGATCATTATATTATGGAAAGAAATATAAAAGCATTAATTTTTGATATGGATGGTGTTTTAATTGATTCTTATTCAATGCATAAAGAAGCTCTTGAAATTACTGCAAAAGAGTATGGTATAACTGTTAGTGAAGAAGATTTTATCAGTATTTTTGGAAAAACAAGTTACGAAGGAATAAAGTCATTACCTCAATTTAGTTTTTGGAGTGATGAAAAAATCTATGAGTTTAATGATAAACAAGATGGAAGATTTAGGGAAATTTTTAAAACTAATCCTCGATATATTGAAGGTTCAAAATTATTTTTAAAAAAAATTTATGAAAAAGGTTATTTAATAGGAATCGGAACCTCAGCTCCAAAAGCAAATGCTGAAGTATTTTTATCGGTTTTTGGAAATAATGGGTTCTTTAGGTGTGTTATTACTGGTGATGATGTATTAAAAGGGAAACCAGATCCAGAAATATATCTTAAATGTGCAGAAGCTTTAAATCAAAAACCTGAAAATTGTGTAGTTTTTGAAGATTCAATTATGGGAATAAAATCAGCAAAATCAGCAGGAGCTACAGTAATAGCACTAACAACTACCCATAAAGCAGATGAGTTAAAAGAAGCTGATTATATTATTAAAAACTTTGTTGATCCAAATTTGAATTTAATATTTAAAGAATTAAAAATTGAAATTTAAAAATAAATTGAGGTGAAAATGTCTGAAATAAAAAAAGTAGTAATAATTGGTTCAGGTCCTGCAGGGTTAACGGCCGCATTATATACTGCTAGAGCAAATCTAGAACCTTTGGTATATGAAGGAATGCAACCGGGAGGTCAACTGACAATTACAACCGAAGTTGAAAATTTTCCAGGTTTTGAAAATGGAATTATGGGCCCTGAATTAATGGAAATAATGCGAAAACAAGCAAAAAGATTTGGAGCAGAATTAATTAGTAAAGAGATTATATCGGTTGATTTTTCTAAAAGGCCATTTAAATTAGTTGACTCATCAAAAAATGAAGTATTTGCTGAGTCTGTTATTATTGCAACTGGTGCAAAGGCTAGATTGCTTGATTTACCTTCTGAAAAAGAATATATGGGTTATGGCGTCTCCGCTTGTGCAACATGTGATGGTTTTTTCTATCGTGGTCTTAAAGTGCTGGTTGTTGGTGGTGGAGATACAGCTATGGAAGAAGCTAACTTTCTTACTAAGTTTGCTTCTGAAGTTGTGATTGTTCATAGAAGAAACGAGTTTAGAGCATCAAAAATTATGCAAGATAAAGTAAAAGCAAACAAAAAAATTAGTTTTCTACTTGATTCAGTTATCGAAGAAGTTATTGGTGAAACAAAAGATAGTAAAAAGTATGTTACTGGTGCTAAAATTAAAAATGTAAAGACTGGTGAAATATCTGAAGTAAAATGTGATGGAATTTTTATTGCTATTGGTCATGAACCGAATACTTCTATGTTTAAGGATTATATTGATCTTGATCAAAATGGGTTTATTATAACAAAACCAAAAAGTACAGCTACAAATATTCCTGGTGTTTTTGCTTGCGGAGATGTTCAGGATAATTACTATAGACAGGCTATATCAGCAGCTGGTACTGGATGTATGGCAGCTATTGATGCAGAAAGATTTATTGATCATAATCCTCTTTAGTAATATTTTCAAACTTAATTTTTTTCATTTTAATACTAAAGGTGTAGCCAATAAAAGCTGCACCTTTATTATTTTAAATATTTATATTTTTCTAGAGAACTTAATAATTCATTGGATACTTAATAAATATGTAATAAGTCTAAAATTTGAATTAGTCATAAAACCTTTTTATTTTTTTGTAATTGTTATATCTTATATAGGAAGGTGTATTAATACAACTTTAATATAGTAAAATATATTCTTAGAATTTTAAAAATTTTTTTTGATAAAATCATTTTTTATTTGACATCAGGTTATATTTTCATTATATTACAAAAAATATGAAATCAAAAATAACATATTGCAATTTTAATTTATGGTGGTGGTGGAATACCTTTTCATAGGTATTTCTGCCTATAATTAATTTCAAGTATACAATGCGGAAATACCTGTGGGTGTTTCCGCTTTTTAGTTTATAAACGTGAGGAAACACCTCACGTTTTTTTTTGTATAAAAAGATTATTATAACATAAAAATAATGGAGTAAAAATGATCAGTCCAGATATTAACAAATTAAAAGAGTTATCAAAAAATTATAACCTAATACCAATTTTTAAAGAAATTAGAGCAGATTTTGAGACTCCTATTTCTCTTTTTATTAAATTGGGTGGTAATATTCTTTTAGAATCTGTTGAGCAAGGTTCAAATGTTGGTCGTTATTCAATAATTGGTGTTGGTAAAAAATATGAGTTTATATTTTATGGAAAACAGATAACAATTAATAAGTATGAATCAAATCAGATAGAGAAAACCCAAAAACTTGAGAGGGATAATCCACTTGAAACAATAAAAGAATTCCTAAAAAATTACAAAGTAGCAGAACTTGAAGGGTTTCCGCCATTTTATGGTGGTTTGATTGGATACCTTGGATATGAAATAATTCAATATTTTGAAAAGATACCGATTAAAGAAGGCTATGATTATCCTGATGGTATTTTAATTATTCCTGAAGTGATTTTTGTTTTTGATATTATAAAACGTAATGTATTAGGAATAATGTTGATTGAGGTTAATGATAAGTTATTTGAAGTTTATAATCAATATTCTTTGAGGTTAAATGATTTGTGTGATAAAATAGCTAATTCTATTCTACGAAAAGATGTTTTATTTTCTGGGGACAAATTAAAAATTAATTATAGTACAAGGAAAGATGAATTTATTGAATCAATTGAAAAATGTAAAGAATATATTATTGATGGTGAAATTATACAGGTCGTGATTTCTCATTATATGGAAATTGAAACAAAGGTTGATCCTTTCTTGTTATATAGAACATTACGGATTCTAAATCCTTCCCCATATATGTTTTATTTAGATTTTGACAAATTTCAAATAATCGGTTCTTCTCCTGAAGTAATGGTCAGAGTGCAAAATAAAGAAATGATGCTTAAACCTATTGCAGGAACTAGGAAGAGAGGATTGAATTTAGAAGAAGATGAAAAAATTGAAAAAGACTTAATAAGTGATCCTAAAGAAAAGGCTGAACACATAATGCTTGTTGATTTAGGTAGAAATGATTTAGGAAAAGTTGCTTTACCAGGTAGTGTAAAAGTAACAGAATATATGGCGATTGAAAAATATTCTCATGTAATGCATATTGTTTCAACTATTAAAGCAATTCTTGATGATAAATTTGATGTTTTTGATGTTATAAAGGCTACATTCCCAGCTGGCACTCTTACAGGAGCACCAAAAATTAGAGCAATGGAAATTATTAATGAGATGGAAAAACATAAAAGAGGCCCATATGGAGGTATGATATTGAATCTTGGTTATAATATGAATTTAGATTCTTGTATTACTATTAGAACTATTGTTTTAAAAGATAATATTGCAAGAATACAAGCTGGTGCAGGTATTGTTGCAGATTCAGATCCAGAAAATGAATATCAAGAAACGATCAATAAAGCTTCAGCATTAATAAAAGCAATTGAAATAGCACAAAAGGGAGGAGAGCTATGATATTACTTATTGATAATTATGATTCTTTCACTTACAACATTTATCAATACCTTGCTATAATGAATTATTCTGTAATTGTAAAGAGAAATGATGAAATAAATATTCAAGAAATTGAAAAATTAAATCCTGATAGAATTATAATTTCTCCAGGCCCGTCAAGACCAGAAAATGCTGGTATATCAAATCTTGTTATTGAGTATTTTAAAGGTAAAACTCCAATTCTTGGAATATGTCTTGGAAATGAATGTATAGGTTATGTCTTTGGTGCGAAAATTGTCAAAGCATCAAAAATTTATCATGGCAAAACATCTGAAATAATTCATGATGGAAAAGGTTTATTTAAAGGTGTTAGAAATGGCTTTATAGCTGCTAGATATCACTCTCTGGTAATTGATAAATCTACATTACCAGAAGAGCTTGAAATTTCTGCTTTGAGTGAAGATGGTGATATAATGGGGGTAAGGCATAAAAGATATAACATTGAAGGGTTGCAATTTCATCCTGAATCTATTGCTACTGAATTTGGATTCCAATTATTAAAAAATTTTCTTGAAAATAATGTTAAAATACCTTCAATAGTAAATTGTATAAAAAAAATCAAATCAGGAGAAGAGTTATCAGAATATGAAGCAACAAAAGTTATGGAAGAGATGTCAGAAGGTCAAGCTACACCAATTCAAATTTCTTCACTTCTTACAGCTTTATCAATTAAAGGTGAAAGTGTTAATGAAATAACTGGTTTTGCAAAAGTGATGAGGGAAAAAGTCAGAAAAGTAATAAAACCAAAAAATAAAAAAGTAATTGATACTTGTGGAACCGGTGGAGATGGTGCTAATACTTTTAATATTTCGACTATTTCTTCATTTGTAAGCTGTGGTGCAGGTGTTACTATTGCAAAACACGGTAATAGGTCAGTAACGTCTAACTGTGGGAGTGCTGATTTATTGGAGGCACTTGGTATTAATATTAATACTGATGATAATAAAGCATCAAAATTTTTAGATGAAATTGGTTTTGCATTTATGTTTGCTCCATTATATCACGATTCAATTAAAAATGTTGTTCCAGTTAGAAGAGAAATTGGTATTAGAACGATTTTTAATATAATTGGTCCATTAACAAATCCAGCTAATGCTGATTTTCATATCATTGGCGTATACGAAAAAAAGTTGGTTAATATTATCTCAAAGGTTTTAATCAATCTTGGTATTAAAAGAGCAATGGTAGTTCATGGTTCAGATGGGCTTGATGAAATTACATTAACTGGTATTACTTATATTGATGAAATAAAAAATGATTGGGTATACAGTTATGAGTTTGATCCAAAACAATACGGTTTTAAATACTGCTCAGTATCAGATGTTATTGGAGGTGATATTAATACCAATAAAACAATTGCGCTTGATATATTGAATGGTAAAAAATGTCCTCAGCGTGATATAGTTGTCTTAAACTCAGCTGCGGCTATTTATCTTGTTAATGATGGAATTGATTTCAAGGAAGCAATTAAGATAGCTGAGGATTCAATTGATTCAGGAAAAGCATTAAATAAATTAAATCAATTAATAAAGTTAACAAATGAATAATATGGAATCTATATTAAACAAAATTATTCTAAGATTAAAAGAACGTGAAAAAAATAATTTTAAGAATTTTTCTTATGAAAATAATAATATCAAAATTCATAGAAACCCAATTAATATTTTAAAATTATTAGAAAAAGAATTCTTTTTTATTTTTGAGATAAAGAAAGCATCTCCATCTAAAGGAATAATTTGCGAGAATTTTGATATACTAAAAATTTATGAAAGTTATAAAAAGGCAGGAGCCTCTGCTATTTCTATTATTACAGAACCCGACTTTTTTCTTGGTGATATACGGTATTTTATTAAAATAAGAGAAAGGACACATTTACCGTTGCTTAGAAAAGATTTTATTATTCATCCTTATCAAGTTTATGAATCCTTTAATATTGGTGCTGATTTTATTTTGTTAATAGTTAGGTGTCTGGATAAAATATTATTAAAAGAATTATATGATCTTACCTTATCCTTAGGTATGGGAGTTTTATTAGAAATTCACGATGAAAAAGATCTTGAATTGGCAATGTCTGTTAGTCCAAAAATAATTGGGATAAATAACAGAAATTTAACAAACTTTCAAGTGGATATTACTAATTCTATAAGATTAATAAGAGAAATTCCTAATAATATCTATGTTATAAGTGAATCTGGCATTACAAATAGTGATGAAGTAAAATTGTTAAAAGATTCTGGGTTTTCTGGAGTTTTAATTGGTGAATCAATTTTAAAGAGTAAAGATATTTTAAATAAATCTAATGGGTTAATTAATGGTAAAAATTAAAATCTGTGGAATTACAAATATTGAAGATTATAATAATGCATTATCCCTTGGAGTAGATTTTACTGGATTTATCTTTTATGATAGATCAAAAAGAACCATAAAACCAGAACAAATTAGAAAAATAAAAAGAAACAATATTTATTTCCATAAAAGAGTAGGTGTTTTTGTTAATGAAAGTATTGAAATAATTAGGGAAGTATACGAATTAGCTGATCTCGATATAATTCAACTACATGGTGATGAATCACCCGAATACTGCCAAAGATTAGATCTTCCTTATTGGAAATGTATAAGAATCAAAAATTTTGATTCGATTAATTTAATTCAAGAATATTCTACTGAAATAATATTAATTGATACATATTCTGAAAATTTATATGGAGGAACAGGAAAAAGTATTGATTTATTGCTAGTAAAAAAAGCACTGGAAACAGAAAAAGAAATTATTGTAGCAGGTGGAATTTCATATAGTAATGTTAAAGATATAATAAATTTAAAACCTTATGCTATAGATATAAACAGCTCCATAGAAAAACATCCGGGTAAAAAAGATTTTAATAAAATGAGTGAATTAATAAAAATTATTAGAGGGTAAATATAAATGAATCAAAAAAATTATATAAAGAATAGGCATTTTGGAATATATGGCGGAAGATATGTCCCTGAAATGCTTATACCAGCATTAGATGAACTTGAGTTAGCTTATGAAAATTTGAAAAATGATTCAAGCTTTATAAATGAACTAAATTATCTGAGAAAAAACTATATTGGAAGAGAAAGCCCATTGTATTACGCAGAAAATTTGACAAAAAAATTAAATGGTTGTAAAATTTTTTTAAAACTCGAATCTAATAATCATACTGGAGCCCATAAAATTAATAATTGTATTGGACAGGTTTTAATCGCTAAAAAACTGGGTAAAAAGAGAATTATTGCTGAAACAGGAGCAGGGCAACATGGATTGGCTACAGCAACAGTAGCTGCAAGATTTGGATTGGAATGTATAATTTTTATGGGAGAAGTTGATATTAGTCGTCAATATCCAAATGTCTATTCAATGAAATTATTAGGTGCTGATGTAATTCCAGTCAAGTATGGTTCAAGAACATTAAAAGATGCTGTAAATGAAGCTTTCAAATTTTGGGTGGAACATTTAAATGATACCTACTATTTACTTGGTTCAGCATTAGGTCCTTATCCCTACCCAATAATCGTAAGAGATTTTCAGTCAATAATTGGTCAAGAGGTGAAAAAACAAATAAAAGAATATGGATTTGAAAAACCTGATATTTTAGTTGCTTGCACTGGTGGTGGATCTAATGCTATAGGTTTGTTTTATCCTTTTATTGATGATTTATCAATTGACATGTATGGAATTGAAGCAGGAGGTAAAGGTAATAATTTCGGAGAAAACGCAAAAAGATTTAATAATAAATCTTCAATAGGAATAGTACAGGGGTATAAATCCTATTTTATTCAAAATGAGGATGGCCAATTACTTTCCACTTATTCTGTAAGTGCGGGTTTGGATTATGCTGGTATTGGTCCTGAATTAGCTTATTTTCATGATACTGGAAGAATTAAATTTGATTCTGTTACTGATGAAGAAGCATTAGAATCCTTAAAAATTTTAAGTAGATCAGAAGGAATTATTCCTGCATTAGAATCTGCTCACGCAGTAGCTTATGGAATAAAATTAGCTACGAAATGTAGTAAAGATAAATCTATGATAATTAATATCTCTGGAAGAGGAGATAAAGATTTGTTTATTACTGCAAGAAAGTTTGATAAAAAAAATTGGATTAATTTTTTAAAAGAGGAGATTAGTCGTGATTAACAGAATTGATGATACATTCAAAAATAAAAACAATATGAAAGTAATGACTCATATTGTTGCAGGATATCCTGATATTAAAACGAATCTTGAAATTGTTAAAATAATGGCAGATTCAGGTGTAAGCTTAATTGAAGTACAAATACCTTTTTCAGATCCTCTGGCTGATGGTCCAACAATAATGAAAGCAAATCAATATGTATTAGATAAAGGCATAAAATTAAAAGATTGTTTTTCTTTGGTTGAAGAGATAAATAAAATTGTAGATATACCAATTTTATTTATGTCATATATCAATATTCCTTATAGAATTGGTTTTGAGAATTTTATTCAAAATTCCTATGACTCAGGTATTAGTGGGTTCATTATTCCTGATATGCCATTTGATGAGGAGATTAATAATTTTTTTGAATTATCTTTAGACAAAAATATTTATGTAATACCAGTTATATCGCCAGATATTATTGTATATAGACTTACTAAAATTTTGCAAATATCAAAAGGGTTTGTTTACACTACACTGAAAGTTGGTGTTACTGGTGTTCAAAAGAACATAAAACAAGAATCTTTTAACTTTTTAAATATGTTGCGAGAAAAAACAAATCTTCCAATTGCTGGTGGTTTTGGGATTTCTAGTATTGAGCAAGTAAATCAACTATCAGGGCTTGTAGATGTTGTTGTCATAGGAAGCCATCTAATTAATTTGCTTGATTTAAAAGGAGTTTCTGGAGTTCAACTTTTTTTGAAAGAATTATCTAAAAGCCTATATATAGCTTAATAGTTTATTTATTCAAAAAAATTTTTAAAGAACTTTCTAAGTATAATCAAGAAAAAGTTAATTTGAATTTTATTTTGTTTTACTTATGAAATAATGATCTTTTCTAAGTTTAGAAAAAAGTTGCATTATTCCTTATTTTTTGTATATTATAAATTGATTATCCTTAATAAAATAAAACAAAATCATTTTTTGGAGAAAAAAATGAAAAGCTTTTTAAAAATCCTTTTATTGTTACTTTTTGGAGTAATTTTTTCTTATTCACAAAATTTTGATATGAATGGCAAATGGAGAATGATCAATAGTAAAAGTTCATTTCTTGATTATTACAAAGATATGACACTAGAAATCTCTTTAACAAAAGATGATGCTACAATAACAACTAAAATGGGACCTAAAAGAAAGTATGAGGAAACCTTAAAATTTACTACTGATGGTAAATTAAATAAGGCTGAAATTAAAGATGGCACTTTTTCTACCAATATTCATATGGGTATAAGACTGAAAGAAGGTGATAATAAAGAAATTATTGCAAATTGGGAAAAAAATAATTCGTTAAAAGTTATTGAAAGGTATGAATATTTTGCATCGCAAGGTAAAAAGAAAATTGAAGTAACATATTTATATGAACTATCACCTTATAAAGATTTACTTACTTTAAAAATTAAAAGACCAACTCGTAAAAAAGAACCTGAAATGAAATTTGTTTTTAAGAGATATGATGAAAATAATGCATATCTATATAAGATGGTTGATGATTGGGATATCAATTCAAAATTACCTGAACAAGCATGTTTAATTTCGCTTCAGGGTATAGTAAATGAGAATAAACCATTATTATATTTTACCTTTGGACCTGAATATCCATTTAATTATACAGAAGATTTAGCAAATTATCTTGAAAAAGAACGTCATTTTACTTTTACGAAATTAAATTCATTAGAACAAGCTTTAAATGTTTTTAAAGATTATATTAAAGGGTACATTATTTGGGATAAAAAAGTTCGTACTTCTTTAATTGTCTCTTATACAGTAGCTGGGTTGGAAAAGGGTATAGTTATTACAGAGGATATGTTACCAATGGTTCAGCAATTGGGTCTAAAAGAAATTGAAGATTTCCGTGGTAAATTTACTGGAAAAACTGATTATGAGATTTATTCATGGGCAAAAGAAAAATATTGGGATAGATGTTCTAGAGATGTTATTGTATGGTTAGGTGGTATCCATGGTAACATATTAATGCCAGCATGTGCTGATTATGGAATGATGAAAAAAGGCTTTTGCTCTGATTTATCTGCAAGAGATACTGATACTTTGGAATATAATTTGACAAAAAGTTTATTTTCAGAAATGAAACCATTAGGTCAGGTCTGGGGTTGGCATTCTTATAAAAAGGATTTAGAGGAACAAATGATAACTCTTGCTTCTTCCTATGGATTAACATCTGATGGTTTAAATACTATGCCAAACACAAGCTTCTTAATACATGTACCGGTTTCACCTGGTTTTAAATTTAAAAATAATCATAATATTATAGCCGGTAAAAAATATATTCCAAAGAAAAAAGTATATATAGCTTTAATACAAACAGATGGTTTGGGTATTGGTGCTTGGTTAAAACCCGGTAGAGGTTCTATACCTTATGCATGGGAAGTTACAATGAAGTTTTATTATATGTCACCAGCTATGTTAGAATATTATTATGCTCAAGCAACACCAAATGATTATTTTATTGGTTCTTTATCTGGTTCAAGTTATATGTACCCAAAAGCATTCCCAAAAAAATGGTTACCAAAAGAAATTGAAAACGCTTATGATCTGATGAAGAAATTAGACCTTAATGTATTTGAAATAATGGATTATTCAGAGGGTGGTACAGAGACTTGTGATAATAATTTACCAAAAGATATAGTCGATGAATATTATAAAAATATGCCAGACGCTATTGGTTTTATTAATGGGTACAGAGCTTCAAATACTTTTACAATTAGAGATAAAAGACCCTTTATGTCTTATGATTATTATTTAGCTGCTGAAAAACCTGAAGAAGAGGTGGTAGCAGATTTAGAGGAATTGGCTGAGATAAATTCCGAGCGACCATACTTTTTATTGATACATGTCAGGGAATCAAGTGCCGTAGCCAGGGTAAAATCTATATGTGATAAATTGGGAAAGAATTTTGAGGTGGTTCCACTTGATATTTTCTTAAAAATGGCAGGTGAAAATCCAACTTTTAAGGAATATTATTATCAAGGTAAAGGGAAGAAATAGTTAAATCAAATTATGCAATACAAATATTTAAATAAAGTTATTTTATCTTTATTGAAAAATAAACGGTGTTTGGGTTTTCAGGTGTTGTAAATAATTTGTGTTTGAATATATCGAAGTTCTTATGTAGAATTTCTAATATAAAATTTCGAATTATACCATAGAAAAATGGGGGATAAAATCCCCCATTTATGATTAAAGAATATATCTGCTTAAATCTCTATTCTGAATTGTAGAATTCATCTTGTTAAAAACAAATTGTTTATCAATAATAATATTATTTTCTTTAATATTATCTGGAGCATCAAATAAAATTTCTTCAAGTAAATTATTCATTATAGTATGTAACCTTCTTGCCCCAATATTTTCTACCTCTTCATTTACTTTTGCAGCCATTCTTGCAATTTCTTCAATACCATCTTGAGTAAACTCTACTTTTACATTTTCTATCTCAAGAAGAGCTGTGTATTGTTTTATTAAAGCATTTTGTGGTAAAGTAAGTATCTTTACAAAGTCATCTTCGGTCAAACTATTCAGTTCAACTCTTATTGGGAACCTACCTTGCAATTCTGGTATAAGATCCGAAGGTTTAGCTGTATGAAAAGCTCCAGAAGCAATAAATAGAATATGATCAGTCTTAACCATTCCATATTTTGTCATTACATTAGAGCCTTCAACTATTGGTAGTAAGTCTCTTTGAACACCTTCTCGAGAGACATCAGGTCCAGAACCTTTACTCCCAGAAGAAGCAATTTTATCAATTTCATCAATAAAAACCATACCCATATTTTCTACACGAGAAATAGCTTCCTTAACTACTGCATCCATATCTATTAACTTTTGGGCTTCTTCTTGAGTCAGAATTTGTTTTGCATCTGCTATGCTCACTTTTCTTTTTTTTACCTTTTTAGGTAAAATATTTCCAAAAACTTCTTTCAAGTTAACACCCATCTCTTCAAGTCCTATAGGACCAAAAACTTGCATCATTGGAATGTTATCACTTGGTAGCTCAAGGTCAATCATCCTTTGATCAAGTTTACCAGCCTTAAGTTGGGCTTTGAGTTTTTCTCGAGTTTTTAGATGAAGTTCCTCTTCATCGGAAATATCTTTATTTGATATTGAAACATTATCGAATTGTGATTTTCTTTTTCTAATTGGTGGAAAAATGATATCTAGAATTTTATCCTCAGCAATGCTTCTAGCTTTCTCCATAACTCTCTCAGACCATTCAGCTTTAACCATATTTACAGCAAGATCTGTTAGGTCTCTTATCATAGATTCTACATCTCTTCCTACATACCCAACCTCAGTATATTTTGAGGCTTCAACTTTAATAAAAGGAGCATTAGAAAGTTTTGCAAGCCTTCTTGCGATTTCAGTTTTTCCAACGCCAGTTGGACCAATCAATATTATGTTATTGGGCATTATTTCTTCTTTTAATGATTCCTGAACTTGTTGCCTTCTCCATCGATTTCTCAAAGCTATTGCTACTGATCTTTTAGCTTTATCTTGCCCAATAATGTATTTATCTAATGCTTTTACAATTTGTGAAGGGGTCAATTCTTTATATTCTGTGATTTTTTCTTCCATAGTATTATTTTTTTTTGACATTTTTTTCTCGTTAAAGTTCTTCTATCGTGAAATGATTATTTGTATAGATACATATTTCAGAAGCAATTTGCAAAGATTTTTCAATAATTTCACGTGATGAAAGCTCAGTATTTTGAAAAAGTGCTCGTGCTGCAGCCAGTGCAAAATTACCTCCTGACCCTATTGCAACAATGCCATCATCGGGTTCAATAACATCACCAGTTCCTGAAATGATAAGGGATTTTTCATTATTTAAAACAGCCAATAATGCTTCAAGACGTCTTAAATATTTATCTGTTCTCCAATCTTTTGCAAGTTCAACAGCTGCTCTATGTAGGTTACCTCTGTATTGTTCTAATTTGCTTTCGAATCTCTCAAAAAGTGTAAATGCATCAGCCGCTGCACCAGCAAAACCTACAAGTACAGAGTTATTATAAATTTTTCTAACTTTGTTTGTATTGTGCTTTACTACAGTATTGCCTATAGTAACCTGTCCATCACAACCAATAGTTGCTTTTCCGTTTCTAATTAATCCAATTACTGTGGTAGATATTATTTGTTTTTTGTTTTTCATAAAATTAAAAAATTTATTATTACATTTAACTAAAATAACTTTATTATTCAAAAATTTCAATAACAATTTTATACCTATAAATATTTTTATTCTATTTATTTAATATTTCGGTTTATAATAAATGAAATATCAAAAATATTTGCAGGATAGTAAATTGATAATTTATAGGTGTACAGAAAATATTACTGAATGTTTTGTTGAATTCAAATTAATCATCCAAAATAAAATCAGGGAATTTTTCTTTTGTTGATTTTTCTAAATAGTTTTTTATCGTTGTAGCTTCATCCATTGATAAAACATTCTCTAATACTTTTTTACATTCATCTACAGTTACTGATTGAATTATTTTTTTTATTTCTGGTATTCTGCTTGGAACAACACTAAATTCATCAAGACCAAGAGCTATTAATAACATTGTAGTTATTGGGTTTGCTGCCATTTCTCCACACATACTAATTTTTTGTCCAGCTTTGTGAGCTTCATCAATAATAAATTTAACTGTTCTTATTACTGAAGGATCAAATTCCTGAAATAAATGAGATACCAAAACATTACCTCTATCAACTGCAAGAAGATATTGAATTAAATCGTTAGTACCTATACTAATAAAATCAACTTCTTTAGCTATCAAGTTTGCTAAAACAGCAGCAGAAGGTACTTCAATCATTACGCCAACTTTAATATCTTTATCATAAGGTATTTTTTTCTCATCTAATTGTTTTTTTGCTAATTCTACATATTCTTTTGCTTTTTTTATTTCACTTAGTGTAGAAATCATTGGAAACATAATTTTTACGTTTCCATTTACACTTGCTCTCAATAGAGCTCTAAGCTGGTTTAAAAATATTTCAGGTTTTTCTAAACTTATTCTTATTCCACGCCAACCAAGAAAAGGATTATTTTCTTGATAATTTGAAGGTAATACTTTATCACCACCTACATCGAAAGTTCTAAAAGTAACAGGCCTTGGGTTCATTTTATCAGCAACTTGACGGTATGCTAAATACTGTTCTTCTTCAGAAGGAAAACTACCTTTATAAATTACCATTTGTTCAGTTCTATATAAACCAATACCATCAGTACCTTGTGATAAAGCAAAATCTAGTTCATCAGGAACTTCAACATTTGCTACTACACTAAATTCTCTTCTATCAATTGTAATTGGAGGTAATTTTGAAGTTTCCATCAATGAAATTTCAAATTTTCTATGTTTTTCAAGTTTTGCTTTATATTCATTAATCGATTCCTCAGATGGATTGATAATTACATTACCTCCATAACCATCAAGTATCATTATTGAATCATCTGAAATCATTTCTGTTATTTCTTTTAAACCCACAACACATGGAATATTTAATGATCTTGAAAGTATTGCAGTATGTGAAGTATAACCACCAAAATCTGTTGCATAACCTAAAATATTATTGTTTGAAAAAATAACAGTATCAGCAGGAGAAAGTCTTTTAGCTACAATAATTACAGAACTTTCGATCTTTGAAGGTAAGTTCTGAATATTTAAATTTCGTATAACTCTGTTTTTTACATCTTCAACATCAAAAGCACGTTCTCGAAGATAGTCATCTTTTACTGTTTTTATTAATATTTCCTGATATTTACGAATTTCATCGGTGAGAATAAATTCAGCGTTTTTTAATTCTGATTTTATTCTCATAAAAATGCCATTAATAAAATACTCATCTTGTAGCATTAGAATTTGAGCATCAAAGATTCTAAGTTGATGTTCAGGCAATTTTTCTTTTGCAAATTGAAGAATTTTTGTAATTTCAAGTTCGGATTTTTTTAGAGCCGTTTTTAATCTTTCAATTTCTTTTTCAATATCCTTTTCAGAAATACTAATTTCTTTAATATTTGTGTATTCATCTTTGTAATGAAAAATATTACCTATAACTATACCAGGAGATGCTCCAATTCCTTTTAATAATATATCTTGTTTCTTTTTCATAAAAAAACCTATAATTCGTCAAATCCTCTTTCAAAAAGATCTACGATTTCTTTTGCAGCTTCAGCTTCATCTTCACCATCAAACATTAATGTTAATGTAGAACCTTTTTCTGCTGCAAGAGTCATAACGCCAATAATACTTTTACCATTAATTTGGTAACCATCTTTAAAAATAAAAAAATCGCATTTGAATTTACCGGCTAATTTTACAAGCATTGCAGCTGGCCTCGTATGTAAACCAGCTCTGTTTTTTACTGTTACTTCTACTTCAATCATTTCTTAATATGTCCTAACAGCTAATTTGTCAGCAAGGAATTCTAAAGGTTCTCTTTTTGATTTATCTATATTGTTGATGCTTTTTTTTGCTAAAGTAATTAGCCGATTAATTTCATTTTCAGCAATAATAATTAAATTATATTTTTCAAAAAGTTCTACAACCTTATTGATATCAGAGTCTGATTTTGATTTTTTTTGAAAAATAAATTTTAAAGTATGTAAATCTTTCGAATTAAAACAACTTAAAGCTTTTGCATAAAAATAAGTTTTTTTACTTTCTTTTATATCACCATACTTACTTTTTCCAAGCTTTTTTTCATCAGCTATAATATCTAAAAGATCATCTTTTATTTGAAAAGCTCTACCAATATATTTCCCATAATTTGATAAAGAATTTATTTGAGATTTATTTGCTTCACCTAATATTGCACCAATTATTACAGAGGATTCAATTAATTTTCCAGTCTTTTTTTCTATCATTAAATAATACTCTTTAATTTTAATGTTTTCGTATGTTTCAAAAAGCTTATCATAACCTTGACCTTCACATACTGTAATAAGTGCATCATTAAATTCATTAATAGCATACACTAAATTTTTGAATTTAGCTTTTAGAAGAGAATTATAAGCTACACCTACTAATAAGTCACCAGTTAATATAGCAGTGTTTGTATCCCATTTTTTATGAATTGTTTCTCTGCCTCTTCTGGAGTCAGCATTATCCATAATATCATCGTGTATTAATGTAAACAGATGTAAAATTTCTAAAGATGAAGCTGCATAGAAAATATTATTTGAAAAAGATCCTTTTCTTACGGCTTCATAACCTAAAACACATAATAAACCTCTTATTCTTTTACCTTCTGATTTTAACGAATATTTTGCAGGTTCATATAATAAAATGGGGTTATTCTTTTTTATATAGTTTTTAACTAATATGTCAACCTTGTTTTTAATTGTTTTAAGTTTTAATTCCAAATTTTTGTTCACTTAAAAACCTCTTATAATTGAAAAAAGTAATGTAAATATAAATTTTTTTTTCTGCAAGTATAATTATTATAACATATGAAAAGCTTCTATAAAAATATTAAATGAGTGTGTTCTAAAATTTATGTAAATTATTACTTGTCAACTTTTATTTATTATATTTGAAATATTCATTAGTTATTGTATATATTATAATATAAATATAAGTAAATAATTATTTATAAGTTCTATTTATATAATATTTAATGTGGTTTTTTCAAAACTATAATTAAAATTAATTATGTAGTTTTTTTTGTATTAAAAAAAATTATCAAAAAAAATCTTGATTTTTTGTATAATTTCATTTAGATTATCTAAGGCGAGTTCAGATGTGTTAAATTTAAGATCGATCGAGTGTAATTAGCTAAGAATCTGAAATCTTTTTTGGTTTGGAAGTGATTTTATTTTTTTCATTTTTAAATCATATGGGAATATTTTTTTTAAAAATGTATTTTGGTCGAAATTAGTTTTATACTTTTTTGGGAGTATAATAAATGAAAAAAATAAAAATTTTGATTGCAGATGATCACAAAATGTTTAGGGAAGGGTTAATTGAATGTCTTCGAGCAAATCAAAATTATAAAATTATTGGGGAAGCTGTTGATGGGGTTGAAGCTGTTGAATTATGCCATAAATTAAATCCTGATATTGTTATTATGGATATAAATATGCCAAAAATGAATGGACTTCAAGCAACAAAAAAAATTTCTGTTGATTGTCCTGATTCAAAGATAATTATACTTTCTGCGTATAATGAAGAAGAATATGTATCGGAATTTTTACATAGTGGTGCAAAAGGATATTTATTAAAGTATGGATCAATAAAAGAAATTATTTCTGCAATTGAAAAAGTAATGGCTGGTGATATTTATATTGATAACTCTATTACAAAACAAATTTATCAGAAAGCTACAGGTTTTAATCATGAAGAAAAATTTGTTAATGAACGATGTTTAACAAAAAGAGAAAAAGAAATATTAATTTTAGTTGCTGATGGTAAACTGAATAAAGAAATTGCTGATTGTCTTGATATTAGTATCAAAACAGTGATTGCTCATAGGGAAAATATTAAAGAAAAGTTAGGTCTTCGTTCTGTGGCTGAATTAACAAGATATGCTATCAAAATGGGCTATATTGATTTAAAAAAGAATTAGCATAATTAACTCTTCTTCTTATACAAAGATTTTTATTATAATTATGTTGACAATTTTATATATGCTGTTTTTTAAAAGAAATAAAAAAATAAGTAGTTATAGTAGTAATGAATCTAAAATATTTTCTTTTTTTACTTTATACATATATCTTTACATTCATAGTTAGTTAGAAACATTATTTAATGTCTTTTGTTTCATTTCAATAATTTAATATCAGTTGATTAATCTTTAATTTTACAAAATTAATTTATGAAGAATTACTAAAATGTTATTAGAATTTTTCTATAGATCTTATAATATGATTTATTAGTTCGAAACATTTATCGTGGTTTTTTATAGAATATAAAAATTTGGTTTAAAATAGTATT
>ENA-UOWE01002893-UOWE01002893.1-activated-sludge-metagenome-genome-assembly--contig:-NODE-2893-length-18254-cov-5.652453_pt1 | contig 18254 bp, 13 predicted proteins | sample MGYA00249841_ERZ761562 | MGnify/ENA primary metagenome ERZ761562 (study PRJEB28883, sample SAMN05720200) | activated sludge metagenome | isolation source: Anaerobic digester | place: Japan... | reverse complement strand
CTTAACGAAATATATATACATTAGGGATTGTGCCCGTTGCGAACCAGAAGCTAAACATCTATATTTATCTGCTCTAAACATAGATTTAGTAATATATGAATTTGAACTTCAGTATCTTGAAAAAAATGATGATTATCCCGATCCAGATAACCCTCTTTATTCAGAACTAGCTAGAGTTGCATATGAATGGGTAGCTAATAGTCTAAGCGTTTATCCGAATTATCTTTCACGATCAAATAGATGGCAAGAAATATTAATCAAAAAAATTAAAACACTTATAAAAGAAGAGATGCCTGACCCAATATTTGCTGATTATCAGGAAACACTCTCTCCTGAACAGATAGCCGCTGAACATATATTTTGGAATTGGATTTTTAAACGATTAGAAATGAAAGGTGGAGGAACCAGAGATCGCCAAATTTTTATTGCACTATCAGAAGGTTATACTCTGAAAAATTCAGTATTTCAATCTCACGAGTAACACAAATTTTGAAAAAGGTAATCCGCATAGTTCAAGATGAGTTAAGAGAAATGTCCAAAACGGAAAGAAGAGAATTCGAAGCCGAACAAGAACGTCTTAAATCATTATATAAAATGGGAAAACCCAAAGGGTGGGATTATCTAAGATATCCCCAATTTAATGACAGAAAAAGATAAATAATACTCCTTCTATTAATCCCTAGGAACTATATCCCAAATGACTCCAACATCTTATATGCAAAAGGCCTTCCTAATAGAGTAAAAGCATAATCAGTCCTACTTTGTAATCTAGGTTCACTACCAATTAATTGTTTCGCTAATGCTAATTTCATTCCTTTACAAAAAACTCTTGTATATTCAACACAACCATCATTTTCAGCTCCTTGAATATATTTTTCAATAAAATCGTAATATAAATATAAACCACGTGTGTATTGGGCTTTTTTACTTCCCATTGTAACCAAACTTGTATCTCTTTCGGCAATCGCAGTATAAATATCACTTGGCCTTAAATTCTTTTCATCCTGTAATTGACGTACACTATGGTAAGCATCAGCAATTAATAGTAATAATCATTTACTACTCCTACTCTCATTTGATCAGCTATATGACTTGCTATGATAATTGGCAAAAAAGTTTCTGCATTTATTGGAGTTTTTATATGTTCTAAAGAAGTGGACATATTATATTCCATTCCCCTACTCATATAACTCAAGGTTATTAAATTACATGTTTAAAAATCATTTACTACATGTTATACACCATTATACAGTTTTTTACAATTTACATCCTTGTTAAATTTTTACATTTCCTATAAAATTGATTAACCGTTATTTTCGATTACCTTAATTTATACAAACGTAATTGATCCACCTATGGTGGAATTCTTTATTAATTGTTAATTAAAAAATTTGGGAAAGATTATTCAACTACCACAGCATATTATTAATCAAATTGCAGCTGGAGAGGTTGTCGAAGGACCTCATTCTGTTGTCAAAGAACTTATTGAAAATTCGATTGACGCTGGAGCAACTCACATTACAATTTCACTAATAAAAGGTGGAATTCAGGAAATAAAAATTGATGATAATGGCTCTGGTATTGAACAAGATGATATATCTCTTCTTTTTTCACCCCATACTACTAGTAAAATAAAAGAAGTTGAAGATTTAAAAGACATCCTTACTTTAGGTTTTAGAGGTGAAGCATTATCAAGTATCGCTTCTGTATCCGAAATAACAATTACAAGCATGGTTGAAACGATTGGACCCCCAGCTTATTCAATAACTCATCAATTCAATCAATCTGGCAAGATTACCAAAGCCACAAGAACAGGTGGGACAACAATAATTGTTAAAAATTTATTTAGAGATATCCCCGCAAGAGCTAAATTTGTATCATCAGAACAGACAAACCTTAGAAAATGTGTACATGAAATACACAGACATGCACTAATCAATCCAACTATTCGATTTACAATTAATCACAATGGAAAAACGCTTGCAGATTATTTATCAATCAACGTTGGAAACTCTGAAGTCAAACAATTTATTCACCCTTCACGTGTTGAACAAGTACTTGGAGAAAAGTACAAGGACAATCTATTGTCAGTTTTTTATAAAGAAAATTCATTCACTATCGATGGTTACATCGGACATCCAAGAGTTTCCAAAGATCGAACAGCTGATGCTTATTTATTTGTTAATAATAGACCTGTCTGGGATAAAGGAATTGTGAGAGCAATTTATTCTGGGATGAGTAGATTCATTCCACAAGATAGTAAATTACCTTTTGTAATCATGATAAAAATTGACCCTTCTCAGGTTGATATTAATGTTCATCCCCGCAAAGAGGAAATAAGACTTGCAAATCCGTTTAGAACCTACAGTTCTGTCACTTTCGCAATCAAAAAAACGATAGAGGAAAACGTTAAAGAGGAAGTTGCTTATTTTGATAATGACTTTACCGAAAAAAGCGAAAATATTGATTATGCAACGCATAGACTTAGAGAAAATGATGGTCCAATTTATAACAAAGGGAGCTCTTTTTCACCATCAAAAACTAACTTACTTCCCTCAAGTCACTCGACAAAACAGGCATTATATTTTAGTCAAAATTTACTATCCGTACCCCCAGAAAACGAAAACACACAAAATATTTTTTCACACAAAAAGACAGTACAATACCTTAATCGATATATAATTCTTGAAAAAAATTCTGAGTTGTGGATTGTTGACCAACATGCCGGAGCAGAAAGAATACGTTTTGAGGAACTTCTAAATGATTATGAAAATGATGGAATCAATAAAGTAAGTCAAAACCTATTGGTTCCCGTTGTCATAATTCTAAATCTCGATGAAAAATTAATGTTAGATGAATTAATAGAATTTCTCAGTAAATTAGGGTTTTCAATAGCAATTGGTGAACAAGACGGTTTATATAAAGCAAGCATTAAGGCTGTTCCTCAGCAACTAGTAAATGGAAATATTGAACAATTAATTCGTTCTTTGATAAACTTTGCAGATTCTCCTCAAGCGCTAGAAGACAGTGTTAAAACAGCTTATGAAGATATTATTGCCACAATTGCCTGTCACAATTCACTAAGAGCAAATCAGGAGATTACATCTCAGGAAGCATATGAGCTCATTAACAAACTTATGAAATGTAAAAACCCTTACTCCTGTCCTCATGGGAGACCAATTATATGGAAACTGACAACCCAAGACCTTGACGACCAATTTAATAGAACCTAAAACTCAAATTAGTATTAGGAATCTTTTACCTTTTGACGGATCTCTTTACAGGTTTTTTATTTGACCTCTTATTCTTTTTATTAAGACTTATTACCAAGGTAATTATCATAATAACTGTCAAAACAACTATAACTATCAACCTCCAAGGAATAACTGAAAATGTTACATCGTGTTGAGATGTTACTCTTTCACCATTAACAGTATGTTTTAACATAAGGGTTGCATGATAGTTACCCCAATATATCTTTAAGAAGTTATCTTTATTAAAAACTAAACTACCAGAGTCATTTTTTGTAATCCAACCTCCATTCCAATTTTCAACATAATTTCTTATACTATTAGGAAGTGTGTAACCTGCCTTCTCGTTAACATTAAGCGTTGCTACTGGCTTAGTAATATCGCCCTTATGTATAAATATATTTCCACCAATGTGAGTATGCACAGTTCCAGTATTTCTATATCTTATTGAAAAATAAACTGGTAAAAATTCAAAGTTATCTTTAGCAATCCAATCGTTATCCTTTCCAACATCGACAACGCTAAAATCAACCAATTCTCCTCTATCAACATATTCCCCACCAACAGTCATTAGGATCAAATCACCAATTTCTTGCCCCAAACCAATTCCACTATCTTTTGAAATTCCATCAGAACTTCTACTAAATATTAAAGCAACATAATGGCCCCCTGGCGTTGCATTTTCAGGGACAGTTATCGTATAGTTAACAATAACTGTATCTTCAAACTCTAAATAATAACTCTCTTCATTAAAGTTAACCCATTTTGAAGCATCTTCTTTACCATCGATTTCTTCATTCTCTAAAAATTTAGCATTACCTGTTTCTCCATCCTGTACAAAACTTATCGCATATGGATATAACCTAATAGGTTTCCCTTCCTCAAAATCATGAGTAATTCTTAATTCTCCTTTATACACTTGACCTCGTTCAACTCCTAATGTTTCAACAGCTGGACTAATAATTAATCCATAATAAACTCGTTGTGCATAAGCGGGTACAAAAGTAAATGCAATGTAAAATAATCCAATAAATAATAATGGAATAAGTAATTTATAGAATTTTCTCATTTTGATTAAAATTATTTTAAATTTTTTATGGAGCACAATCTATTTCAACAATGAACAATGTGACAGTGCTACGAAATTTTTTAACAAAATTATGATAACATGAATAAAAAAATATAACAAATTTTAAAAATATTATAGAAAACACGTTATTATATAAATTATAATAATGGGGCGAACCGTCTCACGGTTCGCCCCAAATCATTTCCAACTATAACTTAGAAACAATTCTTAACTTCTAACTTAAAAGCTAGCAGTTACTGTATAAGTTACTGTTTGACTATAGTTACCTGTAGAAGTATTAGCATCAATTGCTGCTCTGTGAGTAACTAATGCAGTATTGGTAGTATCAGGAGCAGTAGGGTTATTATTACCGTCAGAAACATAGAGATTTGTAGGTGAAGTTGGAACAGGAGTATCATCATCTGTAAAATCTCCCTGTTCAGTAATAGATCCCCCCGTTGCCGAACCACCTACAAAAGCAACACCATAACCTTCGCTTCCAGCTATTACTGTATTACCTTCAGTCACGGCATTTATATCGTTGGTACCATCTACTAAACCACCATTTGACGTAATTGCAACTGTATAACCACTATCAGCGTTAGTCGAAACCTTTAGTCTATAAGCACAAGTTTTGACGGTTGCCAAACTTAGTACTCCAAGTGGACACACGTTAGTATCAGCATCATCAGCAGTGTTTCTTATAGCAAATGTTAAAGTTGGTTGAACTTGTGCAGCAACCAACACGTCATTGTCATCCCCAGCATACAATAATGCTGCACCGTAATCATTGTTAGCAGGAACAGCTTTATTATCAGTCATAGCTAATGAATAGTTCCCAGTAGCAGCAGTAACCTTTAAGCACAATGAAACAGCAGTTGTTGCTGTAGTAGTAGATGCATTGAATGTGTAAGTTCCTCCACTAGTGGAAAGCCCACTAAAGGCACCATCAGGAGTGGCATCATTATCAGCATCGGTATCTGGAGTAGCACAGGCAGCAACGGCTGATACAACTGGGGAGAAAGAAAATGTAATAGTATCTCCTGAAGCATATTCTGCGGAGGATACGTAACTAAAAGTTACATCTGTTGCTGACGCTGCAGTTAGTTCTGAAGGAGTAGCAGAAACAGCAACTCCTGCAGCATAAGCTGGAGAAGCTAATAACATTGGGGAAATCCAGGTGATAAAAAGCGTCGCTATGGTCAGCACGCTTCCTATAAAAAGAGAACGTTTTTGTCGTCTCATAGGGCAGATAAATAAAATAATTTACTTCAACGATAATAATCAATAATAACATGGTATCTTAAAATTTGTCAAGTACTATTTCACACAAGATTCCAAAATCATTTATACAATTATTATTGAGTTGTTTTTTATTTTTTATTTAACTATAATTAATATTATTAATTATAAAATACATTAACATGGCAGACAACTTAAACTCTCTTTTTGACCCAAAAAGTGTAGCGATTGTTGGTGTTTCAAATCAACCTGACAAAATAGGTTCCGTAATTTATAAGAATCTGTTAAGTGCAAATTACCAGGGAAGAATTTATTTGGTTAATCCTAAATATGGTACCCTCTATGGGAAGCAATCATATAAAAGCCTAAAAAACATTAGAGGGAAGGTTGAATTAGTATGCATTTGTATCCCTGCTCCATTTGTATTTAACGTTGTGAAGGAATGTGTCAGCATTAAAGTAAAAAATATTATTATAATATCTGCAGGTTTTAAGGAAACTGGAAAAGAAGGGGCGGAGCTTGAAAAAAAGATTGTAACTCTAGCAAACAAAAATGGAATAAGAATTTTGGGACCAAACTGTTTAGGTATGATTGCTTCAAAAACAAAAGTTAATCTTTCTTTCGCACAAGGTACACCAAAAGATGGAAATATTGCGTTTCTTTCACAATCTGGGGCCTTTTGTACAGCAATCCTTGATATCGCTTTAAAGGATAAATTAGGATTTTCACATTTTGTATCAATTGGAAACAAGGCTGATATTAATGAAATAGAATTATTTGAAAATTGGCTAAAAGATGACTCAGTAAATGTCATTGGAGCATATTTGGAAGAAATAGAACAAGGCAACAGATTAATTAATCTATATAATCAACATCTACAAAATTCAGATTCTTCAAAAGTTAAGCCTATTGTTCTTGTAAAAGCTGGTAAAAGTGAACAAGCACAAAAGGCAATTACATCCCATACTGGATCAATGGCAGGAAATTATGAGGGAATTGCTGTATCTTTAAAGCAAAATGGTATTATTGAGGTACAATCATCAAAAGATTTGTATAATGTAATGAAGTTCTTTTCATGGATGAAACCGGTAAAAGGTAAACGTGTAGCAATTGTTACAAACGCTGGAGGACTTGGAATCATAACTACCGACGAATTAGTCAAACAAGGGTTTGAAATTGCTGAACTCACAAACAAAACAATTTCAACTCTTAAATCCTTCTTACCACCTGCTTCTAGCATTGGAAATACTATCGATATCCTTGGTGATGCCAATGGAGAAAGGTATGAAAAAGCAATAAGAACTGTTGGAAAAGATAAAAATGTTGATTCAATTATTGTATTATTAACTCCACAATTTGTAACAGAAATCGATGAAACAGCAAAAGCAATCGTAGATATATCTAAAACCAGTAATATACCCATTATTCCAATTTTCTTTATTAGAGAAAGTATGTTTGAGATATTTGAGTATTTTAATCACCATAAGATAATGTCGTTTGACGATGTCACAGAAGCAGTTACAACAATGAAATTTGTACTCGATTATGAAAAAAGGTTGAAAGATTTATCTCAAAGTCACACGCAGGAGTTAGGATTAAATACTCCTCCTCAAAACCGAAATATGTTTTTGAAACATATTCAAAAAATTAAACAAACACCACATATTAAAACACTACCCAATGATTTTACTGAGAAATTAGCTAAAGAAGTAGGATTAAACCTTGCCCCTCAAAAAATTTGTAACTCTACAAAGGAAGCGATTGAATTTGCTCAAGAACATTATCCTGTGGTAATAAAAGCACCGAATGAACTTATTCCTCACAAAACAGATTACAAGGCTCTGTATGTTAACATAAGAAACAACGAAGAACTGTTAAAAAACTTTGAATTATTAATGAAAAATTTAATCCGCCATACAAAAGTAAAATCTCCTTACATTTTAGTCCAGAAGCAATTAAAATATGAAGAGGAATTTTTTATTGGAGCTGTAAGAAATGGAGCCTCGGATGTATACAAAACTGGCAAAGGTTGGGGACACTTATTAGTTTTTGGAAAAGGTGGTATTTACACAGAAATATTTAATGATACTGGGAAAGCATCTGTAGTAGCAAGCAAAAAAGCAATTACATCAGCTCTAATGGCAACTAAGACATATAAGATTTTACAAGGTGCTAGAGGCAAATCTCCATTACCAATCAAAAAGGTTATAAATGCTATTTTAGCCGTACAACGACTAGTGTGGATGTATCCAGAAATTGAGTCAATTGATATTAACCCACTTTTGGTAAATGAAAATGAAGTTTTTGCAGTAGATATAAAAATATTCGTTTAAGATAGAGTTTAAACCAATAGTTTTTTAATCTTAAGCTTCAACGATTCTAGTGCATCATAATCATGAATAGAAACTACAACACATTCCTTTTTCTCTTTCTGAAATCTTTTTAAATTTTCAGAAATAACATCTTTGGTTACTAAATCATGTTTTGTCAAAACAATTAGCTCTTTTTTGTTTTTAAGTGACTTATCAATTTTTATAAGTTCTTTCCACATTTCTTGATATGATTTAAAACAATCATTATTTTCTAAACTGACTATATGAAGCAATAATTTTGATGATTTTGTGTGTTTAAGAAAAGACATACCCAACCCTTTTCCAATGTGCGTTCCAACTATTAATCCTGGTAAATCCATTAATACAATACCATCTAATCTTCCCAACTGTGGTTTTAAAGTAGTAAATTCGTAATCAGCAACTTTTACTTTTGCATTTGTGATTTCATTTAGCAATGAGGATTTACCTGCATTCGGATAACCTATAAATATTACGTCACTGTAAAGCTCAAGTACTAATTTTATTATTTTTACCTCTCCCGGCTTACCTTCAGTCGCTTTATAACGGCCTTCTTTTCCTATCTTTTTATGAAAATATCTATTCCCACGCCCACAAGCCCCACCTTTTACAATTAACTGCTTCTGCCCCACTTCAGATATTACTCCAACTTCTTCACCTTCTTCATTATATATAACTGTCTTTATCGGCACATAAAAGAAAATATCTTCACCAGATCTGGCAGTTTCTTTTCTATTTTTTATTAATGCATTACTTCCATTGTTTCCCTTAATTACAGAACCGTTTACTAAATGACTAAGATCATAAAGGTTATTTTCACCAACAATATAAACATCACCCCCAAAACCTCCATCCCCACCTGATGATTTTTTAAACATATCAAAAGAGATTACTCCTTTCCCGCCTTTACCACCCTTACAAGTAATTGTTGTTGTATCTGTAAACTTCATCTTATAAACTAAAAACTAAAAGTGAAGAATGAAAAACTTTATTGTATTCTTCATTAATTTCATAATCAGCTGTCGTTTCCTTACTCATCCATCATCTATCATTTCTCACTTATAATGAAATCTCTTGCTTTCTCAATCAATTTTTTATCCATTAAGTTTGCAAATCTCAATTCAGGAATACCTGCCTGCTTAATACCATATACTTCACCAGGTCCTCTTCTTTTTAAATCAAATTCAGCAACCTTAAGTCCATCACTGTTATGGCTAAAATATTTTAATCTTTCAACAGCATCTTCTGATGAACTTTTGTCATTTCCAAAAATAAAACAAAATGATTCTTTTTGTCTCCTACCAATTCTTCCCCTCAGTTGATGTAGTTGAGCTAAGCCAAAACGTTCAGCATTCTCAATAATCATCATTGTTGCATTAGGAATGTCAATACCTACCTCGATTACTGGAGTTCCTACAAGTATATCATATTTACCATCAGCAAAATCATCCAATATTTTTTTCTTTTCAACATCCTTCATTCTTCCATGAAGAGCAACAATTTTAAATTGTTTAAACACACCATTTTTTAGGTTTTCATATGTTTTGATCACAGATTCGGCTTCAAGTATTTCAGATTCCTCAATTAATGGACATATAACAATAAGTTGTTCTATATTTTTGTTATTTCTTCCCAAATTAATTTTTTCAGTAATCCACTTATAAACAATCTCTTTATTAGAATTTTCTTTAATATATTTTGTTTTTATAGGAATTCTCCCTGGTGGAAGTTCATTTATAACAGACAAATCTAAATTACCATACAAAGAAAGAGCTAGAGTTCTCGGAATTGGCGTAGCACTCATAATCAAATAATGTGGCACCTTACCGTTATTATCCTTGACATATGCTATTTTACCTCTTTGTTTTACTCCGAATCGATGTTGTTCATCAACTACTACCATCCCAACGTTATCAATTTTTTCTTTCGTATGAAGCAAAGCATGAGTACCAATATAAATACACTTTGCATCTGGAGATATCTTATCTTTAAACTCACCTGTTATCAGTTTTATTTTATCTTTATAAGAAGGTAAATATTTCTTTACTGACTCATAATGCTGATGTGCCAAAACCGTTGTTGGAGCCATCAATATTGCGGAATATCCATTCTCTAAGACAGTAACCATTCCTGCAAGTGCAACAATTGTTTTTCCAGAACCGACATCCCCTATCAACATTCTATGCATTGGTTTCTTTTTTCCTATATCTGAAATGATTTCTTCAATACATTTTTCCTGATCCTGTGTCAATTTATAAGGAAAATCAGATATTAACTTAGCTAGAGCAACTTTGGGAACAAAACACTCACTTCGCATTCTTTTTTGTTTTTGCTTCTGCAAGTGCAAAGTTTTTTGAATGTTATATATTTCATCAAAAGCTAAACGATTACGTGCAGACTCAATATCCTCAAAAGACTCTGGGAAATGCATTATTTCAACGGCATCTACTAACGAAATTAATGAATATTTTTCTAGTTGAGCCTTGGTATATTTTTCTGGAACTAGTTGGGAAAACTTTGGTTTCAAAATTTTGAGAAGTGCCCTTATTCTTTTAGAGGAAATTCCGGCTGTTTCTGGATAAATAGGAGTTATTCTTCCCAGATGAACCAAATCATCAGTACTGTCAGATCTAACTAATTCAAACTCAGGAGCTCCAATAAAATATTCAGAATATTTTACAGTTAATTTTCCACTTATCAAATATCTTTCACCAATCTTTAGTGAACGTGCAATATAGGGTTGGTTAAACCATTTTAGTGAAATAAAAGATTGACCATCAGAACCAATAGCTTCAACAATTATCATCCTTTTTCTTGGAGTTCTAAAAGTTTTTACTGATTCAATTTTTAATAAAAGTGTTCCCTGACGTTCATCTAAAAAATCTTGAATACTTGAAATCTCAGTAGTATCTAAATATCTTACAGGGAAATGGTATATCAAATCTATTATTTTCTCAATTCCTAACTTTTGAAATTTTGATGCCAACACTTTGCCAATTCCGGGTAATTCAGTAATGGAGACTTCAGCATTTAAAGGATTTATAGCCATCTAAATTTTTACATAAATATTTGTAATAATGGCAGACCAACAATTCCTAAAATGATTACTACAACCACCAATATCCAAATTATTTTTTTTATAGATTTACTTAATTTTGACATATTTTCTTTCTAACAATTAATTTCATTTATCTATTTTTAAAGATATTTTTTAGTCTAGAAATAACTGCATTTCTCTCACATAATTTGTTCGAGTATTTTTCCGCAATCCAATTGATAAATTATACCACAACAGAGAACAATAAGTAAGTATTTACTAATCTCACTACACAATGTGGCCATCTCTCATATATCTTGAAAAATATCCGATAAGTGTATTTGCGTCTTTTGCGGTACTAGTCACTAATCACTTAAAATCACTCCTCAACAACAGCTTCTCCATGATCATTAATTACTTTATAAGGCTTTGCATATTTCATAACAAATTCAAATAACTTTCTCATTGTCGTTGCACACTTTTCATTATATATCTCAACACAAAATAGTTCACCCTTATCAATTCCATAAATCGTTAGCACATTATTGTAGATCATAAATTCAAATTCAAATTTGATTTCTTCCGAAGAAATATATCTTGCTTCCCAATAATTTTTTACAATTTCAGCTATGTTTGTCCAAGGGGCAATACGTTTAGTACAACATAATTCATGTATTTTTACCTTATTTTTCAATAATTCTAAACGCACATCATCTCCTATGCCTGAAGCATAAAATTCATCCATTGTTTCTGATATAAATGAACAGATGGAACCCCTAGCATGCCTTAGATTCCAAATAACTTGTTTTAATCCCATTTCCCCGACATAGTACAAAACTTTAGATTTTGTGATATCTTGATTAGCAAATATTGAGAGCGCTTTTACTGTATCAGGTAATAATCGTTTTGCCTTTTCAAATTCTTTTCTCTTTATATCAACTAAAAGTTCAAGATTTTCTACCGATGATGCCTCAAAACGTTTCCCATAATCTCTTGCAACAGTGTTAACTAATCCCCACTTTTCAAGATCCTCCAATATCCTATAAACCTTTGTTCTTCCTATTTGAAGTTTTCTACTTAATTGCAATGCTGACATCATACCCGTACTCAAAAGTTCTATATATACACTTGATTCATCTTTTCCCAATCCAAAGGGTTTTAGCAATTTACTTAGTTCGTTTATTCCAAGAGACATACTTATTATTTATTAATTTAATAACGAATACTTTCAATTATATACTTGTCTGTCCAAAAAGACAACACAACGCAGAATTGTGTGGCTTATAATATAATGCATGTAAGTTTATTTAACTTAATTAAAAAATTAATATGTCAACAAGATATACAGGAACATTAATAATAGACACATCTGCCAGTTGCACAAACTATGGAACCCTTGTAAGACAAATGGCATCTGAAAGCGGTCATTCAGTACAGTTAATATGTATTAATGAAAATCAAATACAGACAACATTTCCTTCAAATGTCATCTATGTATTAACAGCTGGTGATAGAAATATCAAAACAGACCTGCAGATATATGACAATATAAGAAAAATATCAGAATCACTTAAGGTTATACCTGAAGACAGAGAGATAGCAATTATGGTACAAGACGAATATTGTATCCCCAAATTAGTGGAGTGTTTCCAAAGAAACGAACTAGAAAGGTTAAGTGTTTTTACACCTTCAATTAATTATCCTGGGAAAGTCATGAAAGTTAATTTTATTTATGAGGATGATAAAACAACCTACGAACTAGATCCTAACCAACTATTTAAAGATTATTTGGAACATACAACATATAGGGAAACCAATGAATTTCGTTTATCTTAATATAAAAAATTACCAAAATAATTTATAAATAAATGAACATGAACAAATCAAAAGCATTAAACGTTGTCTTCGTAAATTTCTCCCAAATTGAAGACAAAGAAAGTTACAAAGCAGAACAAATACAAGAGTTAATTAAAGAACATCCTACTTCAAGATTACAAGACGAACTTGAAGCAACTTTTATTTTTGATCAAAAAGATGCAGATGCCTTTTTAAGAGTTCAACGTGCTAAAGGAGATAAAACCGATCCAAATACAATATTTATTGTAACTCTTAATGATGAAAATGAACAAGAGACTGTTAGTTTTTTAACTACCCTACATAATGAATTTCAATTTCAAAGAGTAGCTAGCATCGACTGGAGAGAAGGGAGGGAAGAAAAGACAATTGAAGACGATAATGCTATCTGGGGTAAAAGAATTGATAGACATTGGAGAAACTTTTGGGGAATAGTAAAAGATACACTTCACCATCATTTTTTTGACGTTCTGAGAGATAAAGGATTTTTCTCAGAATTAGATTGTAGCCCCAGACGTGCAGGTGAAAGAAGATAGGAACCAAATAGGTGTGGATCATTAAGATTCACACCTAAACAAAATATTTATCATTGTCACAAAATATGAACCAGGTGATTCATAATCCCAATATGATGAACGAATTGATGAAGTTCTAAATTTCCGAAGAATCTGTTCATTTACCAATCTTCAACCTTAACATCAATTTCTTCTTTAAATCTGGAAGAAATTTCAAATCAAATGCAATATTGGTAAATATAAATGACGCAAATACTGCTAATGCACACATGAGAGATGCAACCCTTGGTGAAAACTGAGGATCAATTTTTGATATTACAAGAGCTACAATATCAAACGATACATAAGCAATAAAGAATTGTTTTAATATTTTATAATATTTATTAGCTTCCATATTAACTTTTTTCTTGTTCCTAATAATTTCAAAAAGAGAAACCCCCATACTAAACAAAAGCGTTCCTTGATAATAAAACATCCAAGAATCAATAATGTAGCCTTCAACATAAGACATCTGAATACACTGCCCTGTTGATGAAATTTGATAAGACCCGATCACCGAGGGATTAACAAGAAACAAAATAGCAAAAACTAATCCAACTGCTTGCACAAACTTGTAACCCAATTCCCTATTTGTATGTTTCTGTAAAAACAATAATCCTAGAGGAGGTAACATTGTTGTAGAAAAATAAGCGAAACGGATCCCAATATTTAATGATGGGAATAACGCAATCATATATTCTCCCAGTTGATATGAGGCTAGAAAAAACAATACCCAGAAAAACACATTCTTTTGATATTTACCTTTTTTATAGACGTAAAAAGCTAAAGCGTATTCAACAATAGCTGTTATTAAAGCACGAAGCATCATTTTTTGAAATTTAATATTTTAAATTATGCCTGCCCACCAGACCATAAAAACAAGGACAGGCAGGTGGGAATTTTAAATTGATGAAACAAATCAGTTTAAAACTCAATTCTAGCAACTCAGCACTAAAAACTACGCACTCCGAACTGCTTTACATATTCCCTAATTTTTCAAGAATTTTACTCTTTTTTAACACAAAGTACAACGGTGTAAGTCTTTTTCTAATAAACCTTTTTGATGCATTTATAAATAAGCGATATATTGACATCAATTTGTACAAAACAAAATGTGGAAGAATTTTACATAGCCAAATCCTGTCGAGAACCTTTTCTCCTAATTTTCCTAAAAATCCAGGAAATTTTGAGGATAATTGGTATAATCTCACGAATAGTTTTGCATAAGAAAATGCGAACAAAATTTGATTTCTAGAAAAATCTGGCATTACCACATTTACTAATGGATCAAGAGGTTTATTGGGATCATAAAACCCTGCATCAATTGACATCTGATGAAGATCTGAACCTCCATAAGGATAATATATTGGGAAAAACATAACATCAGGATTTATTTTCGCATTCAATTTAATAGTATCTAGCGCAGTTCTCATATTTTCATATGGACTCCCCATAATGTTGTAGGCACAAGTCTTAAGTTTATATTTTTTTGCAAGATCAAATGCTTTTATAATATCCTCCTCGCTCATCATACGCTTCAGCACATTGTTTCGAATATGTTCATTGCCTGATTCCACTCCAAAATAAACATATTCACAACCCATTTCCTTTAATAATTTTGCAAGTTGCTCAGTAAAAAGATTTGCACGATAGTTACAATCAAAAGGAAGACCTATTTCTTTTAAGTACAACTCTTTTAATTCTTCACCCCACTCCTTATATACTGGCCAAATATCATCTTCAAATCTAATTTTCCTTAATTTAGGATAATGCTCTAGTAATTTTTTCAAATAATCAACAGCATTTCTGGGAGATCTAAAACGAACATATTTATTTTGATTTGGATATAATTTTCTTGCTCTGTTATTCCAACAGTAAGTACAATTATAAGGGCAACCACGTGTTACAAGTGCAAGACCAATTCCTAGTGGAGCCACTATTAATTTTTCAAAATCGAATAAGTCAAATTTGGGTAGTGGTAAATCATCCAAATTCTCAATCACAGGTGCCATTTTGTTCTTGACTATCTGATCACCATCTTTTACCCAAGTACTTGGAGTATCTTTAAATGATTTTCCTTCTTTAACTTTCCTTAAAAAATATGCAAACGAAATCTCACCTTCTCCTAAAAATATAGCATCAACGTTTTCTATTGCTATTGATTTTTCTGGTTCCAATGTTGGAAGATAACCACCCAAAATAATAATTGCCTTTGGAAGTGCTTCTTTAGCCCATTGCACAGCATCTTTGGTGAACAAGAGATTTCCGGTTCTTAACGCTGAAAATCCAACAACATCAGGATTACGTTTTTTTAAATCCTCTATAAATTCTTCCTTTCCAATTGGACCAGTAAGGTGAATTAGGTCTAAATCTACTTTCTCTTCTTCTGCTACCGCTCCAAGTTGGGCAATACCCTCATGATACCAACCACCATGTTCAACATAAAAGCCGTTTATTGACTTACGGTATTCAAAATCAGGATAGATTAATGTAACTTTCACGTTATTTATATGATAAATGATAGGTGATATATGAAAAAACCATAATCAACTTCTATGATTATAACAGTTTGCCCCAGTGGTTACAAACTATTAAATGATTTCGTTACTTTACTTGTAAACCTTACGTATAAATATTATAATCAATAGAAAAATAGATTTAAATAAAGCAATTTAAAATCCCAAATTTCTAATTTAAAAATTCAATAGTGTGGACTACAAATCAAAATCAAGCAAAAGCTTTAAAACTAAAGTAACTGGAAAATCTACTTCATCTGCAATGCGAGGTGGTTATAAAAACTATAGAAAAATATCTAAAAAAAGGAAATATGCTCCATATGGAAGTAACAACAAAACAGGTTTTATTGCAAGACTTACTCACAATCCCAACTTAAAAAAAGCAATAATAGCGTTAATAAGTGCTTTTGCTTTTATCGGGGTAATTTTGATATTTGGAGTAACCGTTTATTTGAAAAATATCTCTGACAAAATCCCAAGTCCTGACACTTTATTAGAAAGAGAATTCGAAGAGTCTACAAAAATTTACGATAGAAATGGTGTACTTTTATACACAACCTATGGAGATCAAAATCGTCAGTATATAACTATAGATAAATTGCCTTCTCATACTAAATGGGCATTACTTGCAGCAGAAGATGTTGATTTTTATAAACATAATGGTGTTGATTGGCCAGGTGTTGTTATGGCTGGAGTAGAAATGATAAAAAGAAGAGACACAAGTGGAAGAGGATCTAGCACAATTAGTCAACAATTAGTAAGAAATACTGTGCTTGTCGATATATTAGGCGAAGAAGCCTATAAAAAAGCTGTTTCAAGAAAAATTCAAGAAATGTTGATTACGTTAAATTTTGAACAAGAACTCACAAAAGATCAAATACTTGAATATTACATCAACGTTATCCCTTTAGGAGGAGTTGTCTATGGTTATCAGACTGGAGCTGAAATTTACTTTGGAAAGGATATATCAGAGCTCACATTAGCTGAGAGTGCAATTTTAGCAGGAATTATACAAGCTCCAGGATATTATTCTCCACTTTTTGGAATTGAACCCACAAAAGCGGATATAAGAAAAAATTACGTTCTCGATCAACTCGAAAACAACCTGGATTATATAAATAATGAATTAAGCAAAGAAGGAAAGGAACCGATTACTCATGAAGATATTGAAAATGCAAGAAATGAAGAAATAATATATAAGAGTAAACCACTTGATATCAAGGCTCCTCACTTCGTTTTTTATGTATTAGATGAACTCAATGAGAAATATGGTGAAGAATATGTTAAAAGAGGTGGCTTAAACGTAACTACAACATTAGATTATGATTTATTTCAAATTGGAAACGATGAAATTCATAAATTATACGAAAGTGAAAAAGCTCAAACCCAATACAACGTACACAATGCTGCTATGGTTGCAATTGACCCAAGATCTGGAGAAATATTAGTAATGATAGGTTCTTATGATTATTTCGCTCAAGATGATCCGAGAGTAGATGGAAATGTAAACGTTGCAGATAGTTTAAGACAAATGGGGTCTTCGGTTAAACCAATCGGATATCTCACAAGTTTTACCCAAGGATATTATCCAACACTCTTAACTCCTGATATTCCTATGGAATTTGGTAATTACAAGTTGAAAAATTGGGATGGTAAATTTCAAAATCATCGATTATTACGTGATGCTTTATTACATTCAAGAAATATTCCTGCTGTTTACATAACGCAATTAACTGGAGTGGACGCATGGATTGAAACAGCAGAAAAATTAGGAGTAACATCACTTACTGATCGAAGTAATTTTGGATTATCAATTGCAGTTGGTGCGGCAGAAATTAAGTTAATTGAACTTACTCAAGCATATACTGTTTTCGCAACAGGTGGAATTAAAAGAGAAGCAGAAGCAATATTAAAAATTACAGACAGAAAAGGGGAAATAATCTATGAAATTAATAAAGAGAGAGAGGAAAGAGTATTTTCTGAACAAGAAATATATCTATTAAATTGGGTATTATGTAATGATAGCGGAGCAAGTCGATTAGGTTCAAACTATTTTAAGGTAGGTGGTAAAAGAGTTTGTGGAAAGACAGGAACAACTGATGGACCAAGAGACTTAACAACAGTTCTTTATCATACTAATTTAGTAGTGGGGGTATGGGCAGGAAATAACAATAATGAAGTTACCTGCGGTGTACGAAGAGCTGATGGAGATTGTGGGGGAGCTCAGGCATCAAGTTCAACCATCCCATTACCTCTCGCCCACAGTTTTATGACCAGAGTATCAGGAATGTATTCTCCAGAAGTTCCTTCAAGACCTGGAAACATTGTATCAACATCTGTATGTCTTGATAGTGGACTCCCAGCAGATTCGAGTAATTCC
>ENA-UOWE01002891-UOWE01002891.1-activated-sludge-metagenome-genome-assembly--contig:-NODE-2891-length-18266-cov-4.436055_pt1 | contig 18266 bp, 17 predicted proteins | sample MGYA00249841_ERZ761562 | MGnify/ENA primary metagenome ERZ761562 (study PRJEB28883, sample SAMN05720200) | activated sludge metagenome | isolation source: Anaerobic digester | place: Japan... | reverse complement strand
AATAATGGCATCATATTTTCCCGAAGGTTTTTCAACCAGCTCAAATCCATATTCATGTTTTAATTCTTTTGATGATGCATACGGATCTACCACATCTACATTGACTCCGTAAGATTTAAGTTCAGATATAACATCGGCTACTCTTGAGTTTCGGATATCGCTTACATCTTCTTTAAAAGTAGCACCCATTACCAACACTCTTGAGTTCAACACGTTTTTACCGGCAGCAATTATTTTTTTTACGGTTTGTTTGGCAACATAAAAACCCATGGAGTCGTTTACAAACCTACCGGAATTAATTATTTGTGCATGGTAGCGGAATTCTTTGGCTTTATAGGTAAGATAATAGGGGTCAACACCAATGCAATGACCACCCACTAGTCCGGGATAGAATTTTAAGAAATTCCATTTAGTCCCTGCTGCTTCCAGTACTTCGTAGGTATTAATTCCCATTCGATTAAAAATAATAGAAAGCTCATTCATTAGCGCAATATTTACATCGCGTTGGGTGTTTTCAATAATTTTAGCCGATTCAGCCACTTTAATAGACGAGGCTTTATGAACACCCGCTTTAACCACCAGCTCGTACGTTTTCGCTATATTTTCCAATGATTCTTCATCGCAACCGGAAACCACTTTTAAAATACTGGTAATGGTATGTTCTTTGTCGCCCGGATTAATTCTTTCGGGAGAAAACCCAACTTTAAAATCTTTTATAAATTTTAATCCAGATAATTCTTCTAATATCGGAATACAGTCTTCTTCGGTACAACCGGGATAAACGGTCGATTCATAAACTACATAATCTCCTTTTTTCAATATTTTTCCTACCGTTCTAGTAGCTCCAAGAAGTGGAGTTAGGTCGGGCAAATTATGATCATCAATAGGAGTGGGTACCGCTACAATATGAAATGTTGCTTCTTTCAACTCATCCGGGTTGGCCGTAAAATGAATACTACACCCGTCGAATGCAGTAGAAGAAAGTTCCTCGCTTGGATCTTTTTTGTTTTTCATCATTTCAACGCGATCTGCTTTAATGTCAAAGCCGATAACATCAATCTTTCTGGCGAACTCAAGGGCAATAGGTAATCCTACATAACCTAATCCAATAACGGATAGCTTCGTTTCTTTGTTAAGTAGCTTGTTGTAAATATCCATATATTTTATATTATTTTTTTTAAGATAGGATGGTAATCATCTTTTAAGGGCGATATGGCTGCATTCCGAATTTGATAAACGGTATTAATGCTAGGGAATGCAGTATCTAAACCGAATCCATTACCGCTTAAAATTTCTTTATAGCTAATGGTATGCAAGTCGCCGAACCCTTCGCTAAATTCTATTTCTTGTTTATCAACTTCAATAGAGCGGTAAGTTCTTTTGTTCTCTTGAATGGCGCATTCGGGTAAATCCTTGCTGTCGATACTTAAAAACCAACGTACTCTGGCATTTTTTAATTCAAAATAGCCGGCCGCTTTTGTATCGGAGTTATAATGAACTATATTTTTTTGTACATCGCCAAAAATCCATATCAGCATATCATAAAAATGAATGCCGATATTGGTTGCAATGCCTCCCGATTTACTTTCGTTTCCTTTCCACGACATGTGATACCAATTACCTCTGCTGGTTATATAAGTAAGGTCAATATCATGAATTATGTTTTGTGGACCTTTTTCAATTTTTTCTTTCAATTGTTTAATGGAATCGTGCAAACGCAACTGAAGGATATTGTAAATTTTCTTTCCAGTTTCTTTTTCAATAATACCCAATGCCTCAATATTCCAAGGGTTCAGCACTAAAGGTTTTTCACAAATCGCATTCGCATCATTTCTAAGCGCAAGGCGGATATGAGAATCGTGTAAATAATTAGGAGAACAAATGCTTACATATTCAATCTTTTTCTCTCCAGCTCTTCTTAGTTTATCCAAATGACGGTCGAATCGTTCAGATTCCAGAAAAAAGTCGGCTTCGGGGAAATAACTGTCAATAATTCCTACTGCATCATTTTTATCGAGTGCCGCTACTAAGGAGTTCCCTGTTTCTTTAATCGCTTTCATATGGCGAGGGGCTATGTAACCGGCAGCACCAATAAGAGCGAAATTGATACTTTTCTTATTCATTTATGTTAGTTTGGAAACACGGTTGTTTTTTAATATATATTTTTCTTTACTTTCCGGACAAACAGCCACTCCATTTTCATCAAAGTTCAGTCGATGCCCGTATTCACTCATCCATCCAGTTTGTTTAGCTGGATTACCCACCACTAAAGCGTAAGGAGGAACATGTTTGGTAACAACAGCACCGGCGCCAATAAATGCAAATTCACCAATATCGTGTCCGCAAACAATCGTTGCATTGGCTCCAATGGAAGCTCCTTGTTTTACAATGGTTTTAGCATACTCATGTTTGCGAATAATGGCACTTCGTGGATTGATAATATTGGTAAAAACCATAGAAGGACCTAAAAATACATTGTCTTCGCAGATAACACCGGTATAAATAGAAACGTTATTCTGAACTTTAACATTATTCCCCAAAACAACTTCCGGTGAAACCACCACATTTTGTCCTATATTACAGTTCTCTCCTATGGTGCAATTCGACATAATATGTGTGAAATGCCATATCTTGGTACCTTTGCCAATATTACAATCTTCATCAATAATGGCTGATTCGTGTGCAAAATAGTCTTTTTCCATTTTAATATATCTATTGCGAAAGAAATTATCGATTTACAAATTCAAGTACCGAAGTGGTTATATGTTTTAATTGTTCTTCGTCGAGTTCGGTATGCATAGGCAAAGAAACGACCGATTTAGAAAGCTTTTCGGTTACTGGAAAATCACCGTCTTTATAACGGGGATCTAAATACGCTTTTTGTAAATGCATGGGTACCGGATAATAAATCATGGCTGGAATACCTTTCTCCTGTAGAAATTCAGGGAGTTTGTTGCGGTCGAAGCCATTTGTTACAAGCGTATATTGGTGAAAAACATGTGTTGACTTATTAAAACGAACCGGAGTTTTTAGTTTCGGATTATTTGCAAAAGCGGAATCATAATAACTAGCAGCTTTATTTCGTGCAGCAGCGTATTCATCTAAATGTTTTAGTTTAATTTTTAAAATAGCCGCTTGTATGCTGTCAAGACGAGAGTTAACGCCTATCAAGTCATGATAATAACGAACAGTCATTCCGTGATTTACTACAATACGTATTTTCTCCGCTAGCTGGTCATCGTTGGTAAAAATAGCACCCCCATCACCGTAGCAACCTAAATTTTTAGAAGGGAAAAAGGAAGTACATCCTACATGCCCAATAGTACCTGCTTTTTTACGGCTTCCATTGCTGGAAATAAAGTCGGCCCCTATTGCCTGACAATTATCTTCAATAACAAATAAATGATGTTTGTTGGCTATATCCATTATCAAATCCATATCCGAACATTGTCCGAATAAATGTACCGGCACAATGGCTTTTGTTTTAGGTGTTATGGCTTTTTCAATAGCTTTCGGGTCAATATTAAACGTGTGGGGATCTACATCCACTAACACCGGTGTAAGTCCGAGTAATGCAATAACTTCGGCGGTAGCAACAAAGGTAAATGAAGGAGCAATTACTTCGTCGCCTGGTTTTAAACCCAATGCCATCATAGAAACTTGTAATGCATCGGTTCCGTTGGCACATGGAATAACATGTTTTACGCCAAGATATTTTTCTAAATCCTGTTGAAAATTCTTTACTTCCGGTCCATTAATAAATGCAGTAGATTCAACAACTTTCAATATGGCTTGGTCTATTTCTTCTTTAATTTTATCATACTGACCTTTTAAGTCAACCATGTTAATTTTTTTCATTCTTTTTCTCCCTCAATTTTTTTATTTTTAACGTACAAATATATATATTAATCAAACAAGTAATAAAATTTAAAAGATATTCTTGAAAAAATATTTTTAACTTTTTAATGGACTCATTTCCATTAAATATTATAATTTTGATTTTATAAAGCAACGAATGAAAAGTATGGGAGTTGTTTTACGTGAGGACATTATTTAAAAAAGAAAAATGTACAAAATTTCTATATATGTTTATTATATAGCTATATATATAGCATCTGTTTTCCGTCATAAAAAGGCAGTACAATGGATTAACGGAAGGAAAAACCTTTTTAGCGAAATAGAAAAAAAAGTTAAAACAAGTCATCCTCTTGCTTGGTTTCATTGTGCGTCTTTAGGAGAGTTTGAGCAGGGGAGACCCTTAATGGAAGAATTCAGAAAACAATATCCTACTTATAAAATACTATTAACCTTTTTTTCTCCATCGGGATACGAAGTAAGAAAGAATTACAATGGCGCCGATTATATTTTTTATTTACCAATAGATACGCCGGCTAATGCAAAACGTTTTTTAGCGTTAACAAATCCGACCTTGGTATTTTTTATTAAATACGAGTTTTGGTTTAATTATATAAAACAGATTAAAAAAAACGCCATTCCCTTTTTTGTGATCTCGTCTAATTTTAGAAAATCCCAGCATTACTTTAAGTGGTATGGGTTTTGGTTTAGGAAGCAGTTAAAAGGAGTTAGTCGTTTTTTTGTTCAAAATAATAATTCGTTGCAATTATTAAATAACATACATATTACAAACGTTACAGTTAGTGGCGATACCCGATTCGATAGAGTAATGGCACTTGCACAAAACACCATGAAATTACCCCTTATTGAAAAATTTTGTGATGGGAAAGATATATTTATAGCAGGCAGTACATGGGAACCCGATGAAGATATTTTAATAAAACTAATTAACTCCGAAAAAACCAAATACAAGTTTATTATAGCACCCCATATGGTTGACAAGCCCCATATAGCGAGCTTGGTAGAAAAAATTAAAAAAGGACACGTTGTTTTATATTCCGAGGCCGACCCGGATAATGTGTTATATGCGAAAGTGCTGATAATAGACTGTATTGGGATATTATCCAATTTATATCGCTATGGAAAAATAGCATACATAGGCGGAGGTTTTGGCAGTGGAATTCATAATATTTTAGAGGCAGCTACCTATGGGATGCCAGTCATATTTGGACACAAATATCATAAGTTTATCGAAGCAGTTGAGTTAATAGAAAAAGGAGGAGCTTATTGTATTCATAATGAAAATGAATTTATGCAAGTAGTAATGGATTTAATAACGAATAACAAGCAGTTACGAGAAAAATCGGCTATAGCCAGAGAATATGTCCAAAAAAATATAGGAGCTACACAACTTATTTTAAAGGAAATCTCTAGGTATATAAAGTGTTGAAATAGAAAGTTTCCAAAAATAGTTTTTGATCCCTTGTTAAATCGCTTTATATTTGGTTAAAATTTAATAGGAACAACGGATTATAGACAAAAAGGTAAAAGTAATACAAAGAAATTTCAAACAAAAACAGATCGCCAATCCGTTCATAGTAAATTATGTCTTCACTTCCATTTAATAAAATACCTCAAAAAATATTTTGTTTTTAAAATTTATGTACGTATATTTGTACATAATTAAGTACATAAAAATATAAACTATGTTAACAGCATCAATTTCCGACTTTAGAAGAGATATTAAACGTTATTTGGATAGGGTTACACAAAACCTTGAGACATTAATTATTAACCGAGGAAAAGATACCGGAATAGTTATAATGTCGTTGGATGAATATAATTCTCTTTGTGCCACAAACCATGAATTATCGTCGAAGAAAAACGAAAAACGACTGGATTCAGCTATTAAAAAATTGAAAAAAGGTACCTCATTTTCTAAAGATTTAATAGTAGAATGAAATACATATTTGTTGATGAATCTTGGGAGGATTATTTATACTGGCAAAACACAGATAAAAAAATGCTCTTAAAAATTAATTCATTATTAAAAGAAATTTCCAGAAATCCATTTTCAGGAATTGGAAAACCGGAACCATTAAAACATAAATATAAAGGGTTTTGGTATCGCAGAATTGATGGGGAACACCGCTTAATTTATAAAGTGAATGGCAACGAAATCCTTATAGCTAAATGTAGATATCACTACGACTAAAACACACACAATTTTATAATATCACCCCGCTATCATCCATTATATCTTCAATTAATTCGTTTGCTAAGCGATTGCCTAGTAAATGAGACATTTCTAAATCTTCGATGGCTTCTTTTTCTATTAATAAACATTCCGACTTTGCTCTGCCTCTGTAATAAAAAGCCCAGTCGCTAAAAGGGTTTATATTAAAAAGTATATAATTATACATTTCAATGGCTTTTCTATATTCGTTCATTTCTTCATGTATATTCCCTTTTAATAGATAAGATTCTTCTTTTTTGGGATATAATTTTAGAAATCGGTTGGCAATAATTAATGCATTATCAAAATCATTCATTTCGGTATATGTGATAGCTAATTCAAAAAGAACATCATCCCTTTTTCTTCTTAATGTTAAGGCTTTCTTAATATCAACAATCGCATCATTATATCTGTTCAATTTTCGGTAAAGGTCGGCCCTGCTTAATAAAGCTTCAACCGAATTTTCATTAATTTTCAAAGCAATATTTAATTGTTCGAGTGCTTCCCCCCAACGGAATATGTGGGTCAAGCATATACCGTAATTAATTCGATAGTCAGGTATGTTGGGGAAATCGGAAATGACTTCTGCTAATAAGCTAGCAGCGGCTTCGTATTCGTCGGATTCTATTAATTGGGAGATTTGATAGATGTTTTCTTCAGCCAATAAAAGCAAGGCCTTATTTTCTTCTATTTTAACGATTGTTTTTGCTTCTTCTATCATTCTATTAACCTTACTGTTGTACGAAGAAGGCATAGTCCCCAAATTTTCAAAAGAACAAATTAATATAGACCCTATTTCTTCCGCAGGTATAATTTTGATAAGGGGTAAGGAACAGTTGTTGTCTTCAATACATTCAACTCCTTCAAAATATTCGACTTCTTTTTCATAATATATCCTGTCGATACATTCAATCATATTTCTACCGGGTTCACCCATGGTATTCAGCAGGGTGATAAAGTCTGTAAACATAAACGAAAAAAAGCTGGTTTTATTATCGTTCTCGTTATGTATTAGAATAATATCTGATTCATTTAAATAAACACAATCAATATTAAATTCCATAAATTAGTTTTCTTACAAAGAACGGGTATTAAACCGTAATTTATTTACGGTTTAAAAGATATTTATTTGCTTATTATTTATATTGATTTAAGCACTTTTTGTAGGTCTGATTTATTTCTTCACGTAACGCCAGGGGTTTAATAATTTTAACATTATTTCCCCAGCTTAGCAATAAGGATTTTAGTTCGTAATTCACAATAAGGGTTAAACTAATTGTTATTGTAGTATTCGAGGTTTTATATATTTTTTGACTCGCATGAATAGGTTGGGTAATTAGGTATTGTGCTTGTTCTTTGGTAAATTCAAGAAGAATTTGTTTCGGCTTATCCTTATGAACAGTTACTCCAATAGCATTTTTATAATAATCAACATGTTTAAAATTCGAAAGTTTAAATTTTTTATCTTTTATTTGTTCTAAATCGACTATCCGTTCGAGTCCAAGAACGATTATATCCTGATATTTTTCGTGTAATCCAATTACATACCATCTCGATTTATACTCTTTTAAAAGATATGGATGAACAAAATGTGTATTTACTGTCTCCGCATAAAAGGTTTTATAATATATTTTTAAAACAAGTTGATTTTTTATTGCTTCAATAATTGGCTCCAGATATTTGTTTCCATATAGCGACCATGTTTTATCTAATTGAATATAATCGTAAAACTGATTTTTATTTAATAGTTTACGCACATTTACCACATCCATAATTTTATCAATGGCAGAAGCATAATTTTTAAGTAAAGGAAGGTCTTTATATTGTTTAAGGATAGCTGTTGCAAATTCAATGGCGTCAATATCTTCTTCTTTCATTTTTATATTTGAAATAGCATAATTTTTATTGGAATAAAAATAGCCATTGTTTTTTCTGGAGTATTCAATAGGTGCGTAATAACCAGGTTCAGAGAGATTTTTCATTGCATAAATATCCTTTTCGAATGTTGAAACAGAAATTTTACAATCAAGTTTTTCTTCACATTTATTTATAATTTCCTCTCGACTAGGGTATTTGTAAAATTTGTTACGTAAACACGCATCAATAATGCTATATCGGATGAAGGATTTTTTATTTAATGGCATAAAAAGGGATTTGTTGAGAATCAAATGTAAAAATATTTAATTAAACCGTAATAAAATTACGGAGAAGTTTAAATTTTTTAAAATAAGATTAATAAAAATGAACTATGCCTTTTTCACTGTTATTTTATAGATACGGAAACATTTTCTTCATATTCCACAATATAGTATCCATAAATCCAGTTTCGTAATTTCAGAGACATATTCACGAATTTGGCGGTCGGTAACCGCCGAACCTTTATTTCCAATCTCTAGGTTCGTGCGCGTTTTATAAACCGTGCCTTATAACAATTGCCAGTAATTCATTAATTAGAAATAAATATCTAACTTAAAAGGACAGTAAAGAAGAAAAATCAAATTTCTAAGAAATTTATGCAATATTATGGTATTCTAATCAATCAATCAATGAATTATCAGTGATTTAGGGATGAGTTAGTTAGATTGTAAATTTATTCTCAGTCAGAATTATACATGCAACGCTTTTTCTTATTAACTTTTTGCTTGATCAAAAAGTAACAAAAAATCAAGGCTGTCAGAAAATTTCTTCAAAACTACGGTTCTATTTTTCCCCCGAAACCGAAACTCTTCATTTCAGAAAAATTGAATTCTTATATTGCGTTTTCTTAGCACAAGCTATCTGCACAAAACAGAACCTTGTTTTGTATCAAAATTTCCTGAAGGCCATTCTTCACTTTGATCAAAAAAATATGGTATTCTAATCTTTAGATTAACAGTGAGTTAGGAATTAGTTAGATTTATTATTTATAAGGGAAGCAAACGTTAATATCTCTTTTCCTTTTATAGAATATGTTCCCTTGCTTAAGGTATTAAAGGCATTTAGCAATGCTTTTGCCAATAGTTCGGTAGGTAAAGGTTTGCTTGATTTTAATAGTCCGAAGGTATTAAAGAATTTTAAAATCTTTACAACCATAACTTCGAATTTTCTATTACTTTCTTTCCTAATAAGAATAGGAGGGTTGAAAATAATCAGTTTCGAAAATTCTAATGCTTTTACGTCTTCTTCTAACTGTCCTTTTATTTTGGAGTAGAAAAAGGGAGATTTAGCAGAGGCAAAGTCAGCAGAAACTAAAACATAACTTTCTACTTTGTTTTCTTTTGCTGCTTTTGCAAATTCACACTGATATTCGTAGTCCACCTTTTTTTGTGCTTCTTTACTGCCGGCATCTTTTAATGTACTACCTAAGCATGAATACAGCACATCGCCTTTTACCAGATGTTTCCAATTTTCAGGATGGTTAAAGTCAATAATGTGAACACTTAATTTGCTATGTTGTATGTTTATGTTTTTTCTTACAAAAACATCAATATGTTCAGTATGGTAATCATTTAAAAGCAGTTGTAATAATTCTTTGCCCGTTGCTCCTGTTGCGCCAATTAATAAAGCTTTCATTATTTTTTTGTTTTAAAATTTAAAAAATAGGTTTGTTTTAACATGCAGTTATTTTCATCAAAAATAAATGAAGAAGGGAATTTTAGTGTGTATTTTTTATCTGGCATTAAATCAAATGTTATTTCTATTTCAGTTTTATCGTTATTTACCCAATTAAATGATATATTATTCGGAAAATATTTTTCGCCACCTTTACAAGGACTTATTCCAAATGCGCCATTCATAGGGGTGCTAAATTTTAAAATTAATTTTGTTATGTTAGGGTCAACATTTTCACTGTTGTTTCTTATGGAAAAATCAATTATTTCTGTTTCCCCAGTACAATCAAATTTTTTTAATAGCTCGTTCGGATTTAATGAATTTTGTAATAATATTATTTGAGGCATATAGGATGATAACGTTGGGTAGGTAGCTCTTGAGCTATCATAATGTTCGAGGGATTGTAAAAGAGGTTTAATCCAAAAAAATCCCTTACGTATTTCAGAGCCAGTCATTTTATTTAATTCTTTTTCTGTCGCTTTATGTTCTTTAAAATACATAATCGTTGCGGCTCTCACAAGAATTTCTGTTTGCATAATTTTCGGGTCACCATAAGCATTTGATTTCATGGAATTTTTTATTTTTTTATAAAAAATAGTTGAGCTTGGTTCCATTTGCATATAATTATTTTCAATAAGTTGATTGCAAAAAGAGTGGTTAAATTCATGAATTATTATTTTTATAGAATAGTCAACATTAAAAACAGGAAAACCAGTACTATCTGTATCTTCTATTCCTAATATACAATAGAAATTATGCTGTCCATTCGCATAATCAATACGAGGGCCATAATTTCCTCCTCCATTAGCTAAACTTAGAATGATATTAAAACGACCTTTTGTTTGTTCGCCATAAAAATGCTCAAACCAAGCAGTATCAATTTTATTAGCTATTTCCGAAAATCTTTTTTTTGTTTTAGCGTAAAGAAGAGCATTGTCATTATAGAATTTATGGAAATTTGTTTTCTTATAAAATTTGTTTAAAAGAATTAAAAACGCTTCCGTATAATTACCCCAGCGATTGTCGAGGCTGCCAATTAAAACATCGTTTTTAAGAATAATATTTCCGCTATCAATTTCAATTAAAAGAGCCATCGACATTACAGCATCATAAGCAACTTCATTCTTTTTTCTTATTTCTTTTGTTAGTGTAATTAATTCATCCCCTTTGAAAGAATTAAAGCAGCTGTCTATAACTTTAGCATATTTGGGGATATTTGTTTGGGAATATTCTTCTGCCTCGGAAAGCCTAAATACGATACTCATTAACTCTACTTTTTCTTCAATAATAGGGTTTAAAATTTGTGAAAATATAGGTAATGAGGGCAAGCTAAAAAACAATATAAAAATGAATGCTTTCATAATTTTCGTTTTTTCAAGAATTTTAAGGGCGTTCTTTTAAAAACAAAATTACTTTTTTTAACGAACGTTCGTTCTAATTTTTTGTGTGTAATACCGAAAGCATATATGTAATAGTCCAATAAATTGTACTATAACATATATGTCATCGGTATAACCATTGTAAAATTTAAAATATCCGTTGTACTATTTTAAATTTACAATTGGTATAAGCTATTTTAGGGTAAGACACCTGCATTTTTATGCATTTTCCTAAATTTATGCATTTTTTTTACGCACATTGATTATTTTCTTATTTTTTTATTGCTAACATTAAAAAATATATTACCTTTGTGCCGAAGATAAGCCCCAATTATTAAGGTTTATTTTACGACTAAAGGTAATGGCATCAGGAACCTACATATCATCAAATTTAACTAAGAAACAGTTATATTTCATGCGTCTTTTAGACGATAACGAAATAGATATATTCACGCTTGAAAATATCAAATCACTTTTTGGTGAGAATTTTGATAACCTGAATGAAATACTTGAAAACCTTGTGAACAAGAAAATTCTATCACGTTTTGAACGAGGTAAGTTTTGCCGTTATAATTTCCGTGATGAATTTGTAATCAGCAATTATCTTATCCCTGATGGAATTGTATCATATTGGTCTGCATTAAACAAGCATGGTCTTACCGATCAGTTCCCTAATACTGTTTTTGTTCAAACTTCCCATGAAAAAAGGTCAAAGATCGTTTTTGAAGTTCAGTATAAGTTTATACAGGTATTAAATAAGAAGACTGCAGGCATTCAACTTCAGGGCTTTGGAAACCATCAGTTCCGCATGACTGATATTGAAAAAACCATAGTTGATTGTTTTGATAAACCTCAATATTCAGGTGGGTATGCAGAATTAATCAAGGCTTTTGGCAACACAAAACTTAATGGCGAGAAAATGATAAATTATTGTCATGTTATCGAAAACATAGCGGCAACTAAGCGTATGGGGTTTTTAGCGGAACTCTTAAAAAAACCAGGGCTTAAGACATTTATCAGTTATGCTCATAAAAAGGTTAATGTAAAATATAACCTGTTTGATCCATTGGGACCAGAAAAAGGTGAATTCAATCGAACGTGGAAGCTACGATTAAATATCAGCAAGGAAAAGTTGTCTCAAATCTGTAATAAAATAGATGAATGATTTTACAAAAGGAAATTGTCAGCATAGCCGAATCGAAAAAAGTATCAAAGAGTACCATTGACAAAGATTGGGCTCTTGGTCATTTTCTTGATGCAATATATGCTATTCCCGAATTAAGAAATGTTTTAATCTTTAAGGGTGGTACTTGTCTAAAAAAATGTTATTTCCCCGATTATCGTTTTTCTGAAGATCTTGATTTCACATCACCTGACAATAAGTTCAAATTATCAAATACACATTTAAAAAGAATATGTGATTATGTGAGTACTCATGCACAAATCGCAACTCATATTCATTCATTGAATCCTTTAATATTTGAAAATACGCTTGTTGGATACGAAGCAATCATTAAATTCTGGGGGGCTGATCATCCAAGAAATGAAGCTCCTCCATCACCTGAACGTTGGCAAACAAAGATAAAGTTAGAAATAATTCTTTACGAATTGCTTATTTTCTCTTCTGAAACAAAAATGGTTTTACATTCCTATTCCGATAAATTATCTGTTTCTTCTAATGCAATTCCATGTTATTCCATCAATGAGATTCTTGCAGAAAAAATTAGAGCGCTTATTCAGCGGTCTTACATTGCCCCACGTGATTTTTATGACATTTGGTATATCACGAAAAATTATAAAAAACTCGATTACAATGATATTGTTGCTGCATTTCATAAAAAATTGAAATTTAAAAATCACACGTTTCATGGTATTGGTCAACTTATAAATTCTGACAATGATAAAGTCCTTAAATCGGCATGGCTTAATAGCTTGGCTCATCAAATTCCAAGTAGTCAACTTCCTGAATATAATATTGTAAAAAATGAATTACTAAAATTATTTGAAAAAATATTTTAAAAATTAAGTACTATGCATATACTATTTGACAATACCAAAGGAAATATGAATAGTTTTCTAAAAGAGCTTGCGATTGGCGATATTGAAGAATGTTGTGATTCAAAAACGTTTTCAAAAGGAGAAGATTATTATGATAATGAATATGTTTATGATGTGTATCTTATCCCCGAAGATAATATGCTAACGGCAACGGTAGAAGGCAGTATTGACTATGAAATAAAAATCATTCAGGTAAACAATCAAATCAAAGGTTCTTGTACTTGTCCTGTTGGTGGGGTATGTAAGCATATAGTGGCAGTATTATTATTCTGTGCTAAAGAATCGGAAAATATTAAATATTCCGAACCCGCTAAAAAAGTTAATCTAAATTATCAATCATACCTTGAAACACTATCGAAAGAAAAACTGATTGAATTATTAGTAAAATTTGCCCCCAAACAATTTTTTTCTGAGATAAATAATAGTTTTTCAAATAATAAAGACGCTGTAAACATTTTTCTAAAAGTACAGAAAGCTGTTCAAAAATTATTTAGTGATTATGATTTATTATACAGCCCATCTGATTTTGAAGGAGCTTTGATGAAACAATTTAATCTGTTGAAAGGATTAGAGAAACATTTAAAAAAAGAAATAGGTGAATTAATTTTATATGCGGTAAAAGAGGTTGAACAAGCATTTGATGAGGGTTATTTGTATCTTGACGGATATTATAATGATGATGACTATTTTACTTCTGAAGATTTTGAAAAATATATTTTAAAATATGCCGCTTCTTTAGACTTTGAAGAGAAGTTCATATTTCTGCAAAACTTAGCGGATTTGCTTAATAATCAGAGTTACGATACTTTTTATGAAGTAATTCAATCATATAATGAAGCTTTTAATGAAAATGAGATTCCCCTCCTAAAGGAAAAGTTTTTGAAAAATTATGCCTCTCTTTCTGTTCTGTTACAAAAGAAATTTTATGAAATAATAAAAACAACGCTTTCATTTGATGAAAAAGAATATTTACTTAAAGAGCTCAGTGAAAATAGCGAAGAACATGTTTTTGAATTAGCAGAAATCTTGGCAAATAAAAAAAGAATACCTGATGCAATTGTTGTTTTAAAAAAGTATATTGATAAAACGGGAAACTGTTCTATAGATGAAAAAATAGTTATGTTATATTTAGATTTATTGGCTGCTGAAGGGAAAGATATTTCAGATTTCGCAAAGAATGCAATCAGGCGATGTAGAACAGATACAATGCTTCTAAAGCTCTCGCAATTCAATGGTGTTGATATAAAAACATGTGAGGATATTTTAAAAAAGGAAAATCCGGAGAAAATGCTTGACTACTACGAAGCGAAAGGAAGATTAAAAGAAGCGTTGTTATTGGTAAAAGAATCAAAAGAAATATGGGGTAATAGGATATACGAATTTTTTAAGAAACATAAAAAGGATTTTCCCGACGATGCAGAAAATTTCTTTTGTACGATAATAGATAAGAACTTATTATCAACAGGAGATTCATATTACCAAGCTATTGCAGATGCGTTGAAACAAATCTACCAGATAAAGCCAACACTTGCTTCAGAAATCACTAATAATATAAGAAAAAACTATAATCGCCGCCGTAAATTGATACAACTTATTAATAACCAAAAAGCATTTTAGCGATTTCTTCTAAATGGTCATAATTCTTTTTAAAAAAACGTTCCTCAATATGATGGTTGTCATTAAGAAAATCAAAAATAACAACACATTCAAAAACACTTTGGCTGGCAATAATTAAAAAGTTTCGCCTATCCTTATTGCTAAAACGGGAAGACTCTTGAGCAAAGTAAGAGTGAGTGTATTCGCTTACATGCTCATTTTCATAATTTTCCTAAATTTATGCATTTTTTTTCCACTCTCTGAAACGTTTTGTTTTCCCTTTTAGAAAAAAGATAAAAAATAGTTGTTATTTACAATATGTTCATTATATTTGCATGTACACATAACGTGAACAAACATATAAACATGAACAATGGAAACAAATGAACTTGTAAATACAGCTATTGAAAATCTTTTCAAGAATACTGGCATTAAAGCCAAGTGGAAAGCGTTTACAAAAAAAGAAACAGATGGGAAATTAACGATTCAACTTAAACCCGATTATATTGATTTTAATGTTGAAGTAAAAAGAGAAATCAGAAATCATCATATCCCCGCTTTATTAAATAAAGCCGATACCTTTCCTCCGTTTATGCTTATTGCCGAATATATATTCCCTATGCTTAAAAAAGAATTAATTAATAATAATATTGCCTATCTTGAAACCACAGGTAATATTTATTTAAAAAATAATAATCATTTAATCTGGGTAGATACCAATAAAAAAATAGAAAAGCCAAAAGAAGCTACGAGCAGGGCGTTTACCAAAACCGGATTAAAAGCTGTTTTTTTGTTTCTGATTAACGAAGAATATCTGAATTTACCTTATCGTGCATTAGCCGAAATCACAGGCATGGGGCTTGGGAATGTCAATTATATTATAAATGGCTTAAAAGAGCAGGGATTTATAATAATGATCAATAATAAAAAAATGAAACTTATCAATAAAAAAGAGCTTTTTGAAAAATGGATTGGTGCGTATGATACTCGTTTAAAACCTGCACTCCACATTGGAAATTTCACATTTTTAAATAAGAAAAATTTTACTAACTGGGATAAAATTAAATTTAAAACTACGGGAACTCTTTGGGGCGGTGAGCCGGCAGCTAATTTATTAACCGATTATCTTAATCCGGAAATATTAACCATATACACCGATGAAATCAAACAAAAACTAATTCCCCAATATGGACTAATTCCTGCTCCTGATGGTAATATTCAAATATATAAAAAATTCTGGAAGGTCAATGAAACTGAGAGAAAAACTGTTCCGCCTATACTAGCATATGCAGACTTAGTTAATACAGGCAACAAAAGATGCATTGAAACGGCAAATATTCTTTATAAAAAATATTTAAATGAAAAATTTGAAAAACGTTAGTAAAGAAGCTGTTCAGGAAGTTATTTCTCGTATTCACGAAGCTTGTATGGAAGCCAAAGTCGATTTTTATCTTATCGGAGCAAGGGCAAAAGACTTTTGGTTAACTGCTAACAAAATTAGTCCACGCAGATTTACAATGGATATTGATTTTGCCGTTTTAGTTCCATCTATGAAGACTTTTGATAAAATTATCAAAATACTTTATGAAAAACATGGCTTTAAAACCATTGAAAAAATACCCCACAGGATAATTTATATAAAGAATGATTTGGTTATTGATTTATTACCTTTTGGAGGAGTAGAAAAAGCCGGTTACATTAATTTCAACGATAAATTCGATACGAAAATATCTATTCTCGGGTTTAAGGAAGTATATGAAAATGCAGTATCAGTAAACATTTCAGGTGAAAAAATGAAAGTGGCATCATTACCAGGGTTATGTATTCTTAAACTTATTGCATGGTCAGATAATCCATTGGAACGTGAAAAGGACATTCAGGATATATTCAATATTATTCAACATTTTTTTAATATTGAGACAGAGGAAATTTATAAAAAGCATTTGGATTTATTCGAGAATGATGACTTTGAAACCATCAATGCAGGCGCCAGAGTTCTTGGTAGACAAATCAATAAAATCCTTAAAGGTTCGGATAAAGTAATGAAGCGTATAATTGAAATACTTGAACAAAATGTTCAAGATGCCGAAAATAGTGTGATAGGAATAATTATTGCGAAAGATTCTGGCATTACAGTAGAAAAAGCTGTAATAATTCTGAAAGAATTACTTAAAGGATTAAAGTAATTTGTCAAAATGATTTTGATTAAGAAAATTGGTATAACCTCATTAGCAAAATCTTTCGCTTTCGTAAAAACAAAAAATTTAAAAATCGAACATAAAGTTAAGAGTGGGTTTGAGAGCTTGCCTGCCGGTATTAAAGGCAGGTGAGATTTGAGAAACAGCGTGAGTGTGCTCGCTTTCGCCGAATACAGGTAGTCTGTATGCCATGCTCTTCAAAATTAAAGAATAGAGAAAAATTTGGATTTCGATTATTTTTCAAGCTTATTAATTAAAGCAAAAAGCATTTTAGAGATTTCTTCTAAATTGTCATAATTCTTTTTAAAAAAGCTTTCCTCAATAAGATGGTTGTCATGAAGAAAATCAAAAATAGCAACACATTCAAAAGCGCTTCCTCTGGCAATAATTAAGAAGTTTCGCCTATCCTTATTGCTAAAACGGGAAGATCCTTCAGCAATATTTAGCATAATACTAAGCGAAGCTCTTTTTAATTGGTCGTTTATGGATTTATCAAAATGATTTTGGTTAAGAAAAACAATAACTTCATTAGCAAAATCTTTCGCTTTAGTATAAACAACTAATTTTTGGAAATCGAACATAAAGTTAAGAGTGGGTTTGAGATTTGAGAAACAGCGTGAGTGTTCTCGCTCTCGCGCCTTTACTCTCTCTCTGAATACTGTTAGTCCATAAACCCTGCTCTTCAAAAATAGAGAATAGAGAAAAAGTTGGATTTTCGATTATTTTTCAAGCTTACTAATTAAACCAAAAAGCATTTTAGAGATTTCTTCTAAATTGTCATAATTCTTTTTAAAAAAGCTTTCCTCAATAAGATGGTTGTCATGAAGAAAATCAAAAATAGCAACACATTCAAAAGCGCTTCCTCTGGCAATAATTAAGAAGTTTCGCCTATCCTTATTGCTAAAACGGGAAGATCCTTCAGCAATATTTAGCATAATACTAAGCGAAGCTCTTTTTAATTGGTCGTTTATGGATTTATCAAAATGATTTTGGTTAAGAAAAACAATAACTTCATTAGCAAAATCTTTCGCTTTAGTATAAACAACTAATTTTTGGAAATCGAACATAAAGTTAAGTGAGAGTGCTTGCCTGCCGGTATTAAAGGCAGGTGAGATTTGAGAAACAGCGTGAGTGTTCTCGCTCTCGCGCTCACACTCACACTGTTTAGTACCCGGGGCGGGACTTGAACCCGCACGACCGCAATGGTCACAGGATTTTAAGTCCTGCGTGTCTACCAATTCCACCACCTGGGCAATTGTAGAAAAAATTCCACAAAAAAAAAGAACATTTTGAGCGGGAAACGGGACTCGAACCCGCGACCCCGACCTTGGCAAGGTCGTGCTCTACCAACTG
>ENA-UOWE01002889-UOWE01002889.1-activated-sludge-metagenome-genome-assembly--contig:-NODE-2889-length-18270-cov-5.794455_pt1 | contig 18270 bp, 17 predicted proteins | sample MGYA00249841_ERZ761562 | MGnify/ENA primary metagenome ERZ761562 (study PRJEB28883, sample SAMN05720200) | activated sludge metagenome | isolation source: Anaerobic digester | place: Japan... | reverse complement strand
CGATAATCATCGCTTGAAGCGGAGCGTCTGGTTCATTCTTTAGTTCCATAATATCGGCATTAAGTAAAATATTTTCCAAGAGAGTGTCTATCCCCTCCCCAGTTTTAGAAGAAATTGGAATAACGGTGGTTTGTCCACCATACTCTTCAGGAGTAAGATCCATTTCTACCAATTGGCCTTTGACCATTTCCGGGTTTTTGGTGTCCAAATCAATCTTAGTCATAGCCACAATTACGGGTAAATTACTTTTTTTTATCTGGCTGATACATTCTTTAGTTTGAGCCATAACCCCGTCAACGGCTGATATAACCAAAACAACAAGATCAGTAATACCTGCACCGCGAGTACGCATGGCACAAAAAGCAGCGTGACCGGGAGTATCAATAAAAGTAATTTCACGAGGACCGTTGGGAGTATCAACAGTGGTTTGATATGAGGAAATATGCTGGGTAATACCACCAGATTCTTTCTGAGCAACTCGAGCATGTCTGATTCTGTCCAAAAGAGTGGTTTTACCGTGGTCTATATGACCCATAACGGCAACTATAGGTGGTCTAAATTGATTCATATTTTTAGTTTTTAATGTTTATTCTTTGGCAGCGCTGACCTTTATGTCAACTTCAGTGAGAATTCCAGCCAAACGAACGTTTTCACCGCCAGAACCAATGGCTAGTGCCAGTTGGTCTTCTGGAACCTCAACAATAGCTATAGAGTCTTTAATCTCAATAACGTTGGCATTTTCCGCAGGGGAAAGAGCGTTTGCCACAAGTTGGGCCTTGTTTTTAGAAAAAGCGATAACGTCAACCTTTTCTTCGGGTGGTAATTCGTTAAGAATTGACTGGATGCGAGATCCTTTTTGACCGATACATGAGCCAACCGGGTCGATACCATTTTGGGTAGAAGATACAGCTACTTTGGTCCTTTGGCCACTATCACGGGCGATTTTTTCAATTTTGACGGTACGGTTGCCAACTTCTGGAACCTCTCGAGCAAAAAGTAATTTTATGAAATCTTCGTCATTGCGTGAAAGAATAATATCTTTGCGATCTGTAACTTCATCAGTGCGGATTTCTTTTATTAAAAAAAGTTTTTTATCACCGAGATGTAATGATTCATTTTTTATCTGTTCTTCTTTCGGATAAATACCTTCAGTTTTACCGATACCAGCAGTTATTTTGTAAGGATCGATACGTAAAATTACACCTAATGTCAGAGTATTTAATTTTTTTTCATATTCTGAAATGATCGTATCTCGCTCGATTTCATGAATTTTTTGGTCAATAACCTGTTTGGCGGTCATGGCAGCAATTCGACCAAAACCAGGAGGAGTAACATTTTTCCTTTTCTCACCATCGATTTCAAAGATGGAAAAGGAGCCGCTTTCAGGGGCCAGCTCAACTTCAAATTGAGTTTCTTCGTCAACTATTATCCCGTGCTCCTTTTGATCCCTTTTATAGGCAGATACCAGACCTTGTTCAATGGCATCAAGAATTTCCTGGGGATTAATATTGCGTTCGCCCGAAATTTGAGCAACGGCAGCAGCAAATTCTGTTTTTGGTAATTTTTTTATATCCATACTTTTTTAAATATATATTTTTATTCATCCTGATAAATCGGGATTGTATTTTTAGACAAAATTTTTTCGCATAGCTCAAAATTTCACCTAAAAATAACAAAAATGGGGACACGCCGGTCCCCATTCCGAATACCACAGATTTAACTTGGCTATTATAACACTAAATTGGCCTTAAAACCCCTCCGTCCTCCGAATCAGGGGAAATTTCCTCTTGAAAAAGGGAGAATGCCCGAAGCCGCTTTAGCGGGCGAGGGAAAAAGGTTTAAAGTCCAAGTTCCTTTATTAATTCTTTTTGTTTAGCAGAAAGACGGGAAGGAATATCTAAATTGAGGCGAACATAAAGATCCCCATAACCGTAGCCATTAACATCTTTAATACCTTTACCACGAAGACGAATAAGGGTTCCGGGTTGAGTACCAGATTTAACCCGAATTTTTAATTTTCCATCCAAGGTAGGGACTTCAATGACATCGCCTAAAATTGCCTGAGTTAAGGTAATGTTTTGATTTACAAAAACATCATTACCTTCACGTCGAAAAATTTTGTGGGGAAGAACGTCTATATATAAGCTAAAATTAGTGAATTTTATTTGTTGCCCATCATCAACACCAGCAGGAATTTTAATTTTCCTATTTTTTCCATCAATCTGAACTTCTTTTTCAGTTCCAAGAGCTGCTTCTAAAAAACTTAATTGAATTTTATATGTGGGAACCTGACGACGAGCTTGACCACCAAAAGACATTCCTCCCATACCGAAAAATTGTTCAAATATATCGAAAGGATTAGAAAAGCCTCCAAATTCAAAATCAGCTCCTTGACCGCCACCACTCTGCCAAGTGAAATCATAAGGACCATTTTGTTGACTATAAGTATTGCCACCAAAGTTCCCAGCATTGTTGGGATCAAAAGCGGCATGACCAAACTGGTCATAGGCAGAACGTTTTTGGTCGTTACTTAATACTTCATAAGCTTCGTTAATTTCTTTAAATTTTTCCTCAGCCTCTGGTGACTTATTCTTGTCAGGATGCCAGGCCATAGCCTGTTTTCGATAGGCGGATTTAATCTCCTCCTTCGAGGCACTTTTACCGACACCTAAAGTTTCGTAATAATCGTGTTTCATGATGGTTGTTATTTTAGCGAAATAATTTGAAAACCGTACTTGTTGATTTCCTCTTCAGTCCACATTCCCGCATTTTTAATATCTTTTGTTTTTAAAACATAAGAAACAGTTTTACTTAGTTCACGGCCAGTATAACTTTTAGTTTCAGGATTCCATTCCTGTAATATCAAAACATCACCGACATTACATTTCCAATCAGCTAAACGTAATTCAAAGGTTTTATCGCCTGATTTTATTTTTTCAAAATATTGAGGCCAAATTTTCTTTTTGATTTCCATTTTTATTTCTGTAGAGACGCGATTAATCGCGTCTCTACAGTAATTTTTAACAATTTTTATTTAACAACTTCGCCTTCCTCGGCTTCCTTTTTCTCGTCCGGTTCTTTACCGTCTGATTTTGGTTCTTCGCCAGAAGCACCATTTGCAGAAGCTTCAGGTTGACCGGGTTGTCCATAAACAGCTTGACCGATGATTTGCATCATTTGATTAAGTTCATCGATATATTTATCATAATCGGCTTTGTTACCATCAGATTTTTCCAAAAGTGTCTGACCTTCCTTGATTTTTTCTTCAATTTTGGTCTTATCTTCGGCTTTTACTTTATCGCCAAAATCATTGAGTGACTTTTGAGCATTGAAAATGGTGCTGTCGAGACGATTTTTGGATTCAACCAAATCATGTTTTTCTGAATCCTCGCGGGCATGCATTTCAGCATCGTTTTTCATTTTTTCAATCTCCTCGTTACTCAGATTGGTGGCATTTTGGATAGTAATTTTTTGCTCTTTGTTGGTACCTTTATCTTTTGCAGAAACGGAGAGGATACCATTACTATCGATATCAAAGGTTACTTCGATTTGAGGAGTACCTCGGGGGGCGGGAGCAATGCCGTCAAGAATAAAACGACCTAAGGATTTGTTATCGGCAGCCATAGGTCTTTCCCCTTGAAGAACATTGATTTCAACTTGAGGTTGATTGTCACTGTAGGTAGTAAAAATTTGAGATTTTTTGGTAGGAACAGTGGTGTTTCTATCAATAAGAGGAGTACGTACCCCACCGGCGGTTTCAATTCCCAAGGTTAGAGGAGTGACATCCAAAAGGACAACATCTTTTACTTCCCCGGTTAAAACAGCACCTTGGACGGCAGCACCGACAGCAACAACTTCATCAGGGTTGACGGTAGTATTGGGTTCTTTGCCAAAGAAATTCTTGACAGTTTCAACAACTTTGGGCATTCTGGTCATTCCCCCAACCATTACAACGTCAGTGATTTCTCCTTTTGAAACACCAGCATCTTTAAGACATTGTTCAACGGGACCGATAGTTTTTTGAATTAAATCATCAACAAGTTTTTCCAACTCAGAACGAGTTAATTTGGTGGTAAGATGGAGAGCTTCTTTATTTTTTTGAGTAATAAAGGGAAGATTAATTTCGGTTTCACCTGTGGAAGATAACTCAATTTTGGCTTTTTCAGCGGCTTCACGAATGCGTTGAAGAGCTTGGGGATCTTTACTAAGATCAACTCCGTTTTCTTTTTGAAATTTATCTAAAAGCCATTCAACAATACGATTATCAAAGTCGTCACCGCCAAGGAAGGTATCTCCATTAGTAGCTTTTACTTCAAAAACGCCATCGCCTATCTCTAAAACAGAGATATCAAAGGTACCTCCACCTAAATCATAAACCGCAACTAAACCCTTTTCTTTCTTGTCTAAACCATAGGCAAGAGCAGAAGCAGTAGGCTCGTTAACGATTCTTTTAACGGTAAGTCCGGCAATTTCACCGGCTTGTTTGGTAGCTTGACGTTGGGAATCGTCGAAATAAGCGGGAACGGTAATTACCGCATTGGTAACCTTTTCACCTAAGTATCTTTCAGCATCGGTCTTGGCTTTTTGAAGAATCATGGCGGAAATTTCTTGAGGAGTATAAACTTTCCCCTCAACTTCAACAGCAGCCATTTTGTCCTTACCGGATACGATTTTATAGGCAGCAATTTTTTGAACTTTTTTTACTTCAGGATCATCAAAACGACGTCCCATTAAGCGTTTAATACTATAAATGGTATTTTCGGGATTGAGTACCATTTGACGTTTGGCTAAATCACCGACTAATTTTTTAACTGGTTCAACTACAGAAGGAATAATGTTTCGACCTTCCGCAGTTAAAATTACTTTAGGTGAACCACCCTCCATAACAGCGACGCAAGAGTTGGTAGTACCTAAATCTATTCCAATAATTTTGTCTGACATATGTTTTTTTAATATTTAATAAATAATTTATTTGTCATTTTGCCCAACAACTACTTGAGCGGGGCGAAGACAATGACTATTTAACAAATAACCTCTTTTACGGACTTTTAATACTTTATTGTCTTCACCCTTTGCGGTTTCAACACACTCCATGGTTTCAGGATTAAAAGTTTGGCCTAAAGCCTTAATTTCCTCCAAACCCTGAAGTTTTAAAGTATTTTCAAATTTATCGATGGCCATCTTAAGCCCGGGATCGGGCAAATGCTGATAAGCGAGTAAAAATTCGTCGAGAACACTAAGAAATTGGGCCACAAAATTAGTGATAGCGACTGTAGTGAAAAAATCTTGTTGTTCTTCTTGGCGTTTTTGTAAATTAGCGTAATCAGCCATGGAACGATTTAATTTTTCCTGCAATTCTTGAATTTGCGCTTCAAATTTTTTTGTTTTTGGCGCAGTTCTAGCTTTAGATTGGGTTTTTTCTGTTTTCATAGACGATTAACCAGTAATGGTGGAGATTAGCTCAGCAAAATAATCAACCACTGGAATAACTACTTGATAATGAACCCTAGCGGGACCAACTATCCCAACTATCCCTCGATGTGGACCGGCTTGATAAGTTTGATAGACAAAACTACAGGGTTCAAGATGCTCCATGCCCAAATCTTCGCCAACTAAAAGATGGCTCATTTTAGCAGACCCCTCATTGGTATCGATTCCGGCTTTGTTGACCAATTCAAACCAAAAAGAAGGGTCATCTAAAAGGGATAAAACAGTTTTTGTAACATCGATATTATAAAATTCTGGCTCTTCGAGTAAATTCGAAGAACCGGAGCTAAAAATTGAACCTTGATCGGTAGTAGAAATAGCTAGAGAACGAGTTTTTTTGGCTAATTCCTTAGTGGCCTCTTTCAGGAGACGATCAAATTCATTACGATAATTCCAGACTTTTTCTTTGACTCCAACTTCATCGCTAACTGACATGCTTTTTGGAGTCATTAAATTTCTAACATAATATTTGAGACCCATAGAAGTAGGACTACGACCGGAAGAAAGATGGCCTTTTTTGAGAAAACCTAATTGGGTAAGGGCAGCCATTTCATTTCTAATAGTGGCTGAAGAAATGCCGAGATTGTATTTTCTTTCCAAGGTTTCCGAACCAACCGGTTGAGCGGTATCAATAAATTCGTCGGTAACACACTTGAATATTTTAATTTGTCTTTGAGTTAAATCAGTCATTAGCACCATGATACTATTAGCAGTAAGGTCTGTCAAGTGCTAATTTTGTTCTTTTATTTCCAAGACTTCATCATTTTCCTGACTGATTTGAATCCTGTCAATAACCTTTTGGAGCTTGTTACTACGAGTGTGGGATACTTTGACAAATTGATCCTGAAGAGAGTTTATTCTGTCACCAAATTTGTTAAATTCTTCACTAAATTTAGCATATTCTGCGCCAAAAACTTTTATTTGGGCAATTATACCCCGAATGTCTTTTTGGAAACGAAAATTTTCATAGGCTTGACGAACCATTCGCAAAATAGCAGTAAAGGAAAATGGGCCAGTGAGAATAATTTTTTTATTAAAGGCTTCATCTAAAATATGGGGAAACTTTTCATAGATGAAGGAAAAAATCATTTCGTTTGGTATAAAGACAATTACAAAATCGACTGTATTTTTTTCAGGGTCAATATAATCGCGAGTGTTAACCTGATTAATTTTATCTTTAATATCTTTTTCAAATTCTTTTAAATACTGTTTTTTTTGTTCATTGTCTTCAGTCTCACTCATTTTGACAACAGCACTATAGGGAAATTTTGAATCAATGTTAATCTTGGTTTTATCGGGAAGATAGAGGGTGAAATCGGGGCGACCACTACCCTCTGATTCTTGTTTGGTATAGTCAACACCAATCACAAAACCGGATTGTTTTAACAAATCTTCGGCAACTTTTTCACCAAAAGCGCCACGCATTTGATTATTGGAAAGAGTTTTTTTGAGGCCCTCGGTAGTTACAGACAACTGCTCGGTAATTTTTCGATTATTTTCGATAGCAGTTTTTAGACCCTCAAAACTACCTACACGATCTTTTTCGGCTAGTTCGAGCTTATTTTGACTTTTGTCTAGTTCGGTAAGGACTTGATTGACCATTTTTTCAATGGAATCTTTTTTGTTTTTTAAATCAACACTAATTTGATCTGATTTATCACCCAGTTTTTCGTTGGCCACATTGATTATGGTGTCAATCGTTTTTGGGTCGAGAGAGGCTGAGGTAGGCCGCTGGGAACTGAAAATAAAGTAAATGAGAGTGATTAAAATAAGAACGAGGAGAATATAAACGATGGCCATAGATTATTCTAGCATTTCAATCTCCCCCTACCCCTTCTTTGACAAGAGGAGGGGGAGATTGAAAATTATTTTATTCCCGTCGTTCCAAAACCCCCACGTGATTGGTTAGGCATAGAATCGACTTCGTCAAAATCAAAAGTTTCACATTTGATTAAAACCAATTGGCAAAGACGGTCGCCCTTGTTGATATGTACCGATTTATCGGTGAAATTGCGAACAGCAAAATGATATTCGTCTTCGTCACCACAATAGTCGCGATCCATAATCCCCACTCCGTTAATTCCCTGAATACCAATTTTGTGGGTGGAAGAGCGAGGGGCCAATAAAACAAAATAACCATCGGGAATTTTGATAGCGACATTCATAGGAATATAAGCAATTTCTTTGGGTTGAATATCAAGGTCGATACGGGAACAAAGATCGACAGCTACCGCACCAGGGGTTTTGTGAACTGGAAGTGGGAGAGTTTTATCGAAACGTTTGATGAGTAGCCTCATTACTTATATATAGCATGGGTACCAATTAAATAAAACCAAACAATATTTTCGTCGACAAACTGAAAAATTATTCTATATTGATAATCAACAGAAAAAGACCAGAATTCTTTTAATTTACCAGCTAATTGATGAGTTTTTAGTCGAGGATCAAAGGGATTTTTTCGAAAAATTGTTTCCTGTTTTTCAGCTTTTATTTTAATTTTATTGGGAATTTTTTGATATTGTTTCAAAAATTTAGGCAGATATTGTATTTCCAGACAACTATCTTAGATCTTTCAAACTGTGAAGTAAAATACCGTTTTCCTTTTTAAATTCTTTTTGATCTTTCTTTAATTCCTTATATAAGTCGTTCTCTGATTGTTCACGAAGAAGGTGGCGAAAAAACTCACTACGGGTGGAAAATTTACCTTTTTTAACGGCGCTATCGACATATTTGGCCATAGACTCTGGAAGAGAAATATTGATTATTTGTCTCATAAATACATTGTAATACAATGTATTACATAGGTCAAGATTTGAAATATTTGCCAAACAAAATATGTAAATGGTCTTTGTCTTCACATTTGGGGGAAGGAGTGAAGTCGAGAGATTTGATTTTATTAAAGACCTCGACAATTTGGGATTTTAATTTGGCCGTATCTTCTGAAGTAATTTTATAATTTTTACGGATGTATTGGTTTTTTTTATTTGCCTCAATAAAATCTATTGTTCCCGAAACTACCTTATATGGAAAAGTCTTGGCCTCATCACAAAGTAGTTTATAGAAAACCAATTGTCTAAAATAATCCCCTTCTGGACTAAGTTGTTGGTATTTATAATCCGGTTTTCCTGTTTTATAGTCAACAACATTCACTTGCTTACCCGACAGAAATTCAATTTTGTCTATTTTCCCGGTTATGGGGATTTCGTCTAAATAAACATTGTTAAATTTAAAATCGTGCTCAGTCAAACAGCGTCCATTAAAAGAATCACGATAATTTTGATAATAACCGGACAAAATTTCCCGACCATGATCTAAAAGTGAATTAAAATCGTTTTCAGAAAGGTTTTCCCTTTTTAGATTATTTTCAAAAACGTCTACAAATTTTTCCTGAGAAATCAACTTGTTTTGACTTTTATAAACTTGAGTGAGATAGGCTAAAGCACCGTGAACTGCGGTACCAAAAGACATAGCTTTAGCCTTGGGATAAGGTAAACGAAGAATAGTTTTAAAAAAGAAACAGAGAGGGCACTTTAAATAAGAATTTAAATGTGTAATGTTAAAGCGATAATGATAAGATAACTGATTTTGCAAGTAGATAGTTAAATTTTTAGATTTCAATCGTGGCAACCTAGGACTAAAAGAAAATTGGAGAGATTCAGCTTCAAATTCAGGATTAACAGAGATTTTTTCAATCCTTTGAGGATTGATTTCGGTGATAAAACGCGATGCGCTTTGTTCCCTTTGGGAATCGTTAAGACGGCAATAGGATAAATAAATCTGCTGCTTTGCTCGGGTAAGTGCTACATAAAAGAGACGACGCTCTTCTTCAAGAGGATCTTCGTTAAGAGTGTATTTGGTAATTCCTAATGGTAGTTTTATAAGAGCCCTGTCAGTTGATTTGTCCCACTTTTCAGATAAGGCCTTGATAATAAAAACGTGTTCAAACTCCAAACCTTTGGCTTTGTGGACAGTCATTAAACGAATAGAATTATCAACCAAGGATTCCAGAGGAGGGCTGTTGAGAGCAATCTTATTTTCGTAAAGAAGGTCTATCTTTTTTAACCAATCAAAAAGAGACGTTTTTTGAAGTGTTTGACTTTGTTTGAGATGAGAATAAAGGGAATTTAGTTGTTTTAGCAGACTTAAGTCTTTACTTTTAAGAACATAATTTAGGAAAGAGAAGCGACGAATTATTAGGTTGAAAATTTCATCAGAAGGAAGATTTTGAATATCTTTTAATGACTTCGATACATCGTTCTGGAAAAGTGCAAGTTTGTCAATAAACTTTTGGGAAAAGTGATGAGAAGTTAATAATTCTGAATCTAAAATTACATCGGATAATGAAAGTTTTTCTTTGTGGACTAAACGAAAAAGTTTGTAAAGGGAAAGGGAGGAAAATTTTAAAAAAGAGAAAGAAAGAACTTGAGCTAAGAGAGAATCGTTTGTGGGATCCGCGAGATATTTTAAGAGAGTCAGCAGTTGCTGAATTTTTAAATTATCTAAAATGTTGATAGTGTCAGAACGTAAGTAGTTGATATTGTTTTGAGAAAGAAAAGGAAGTAAATCATTTACATCGACATTGTTGCGATAGAGAACGGCTATTTCTTTGCCTTCAACTCCAGTGGAAAGTAGGGTTTTTATTTTTTGAGAAATCCAATAATTTTCTTCGATTTGAGTGTTGGCCTGAAAAAAATTAATGGGATTTTGATCATAATTTTTGCTTGATATTAAACTTTTATCTATATTTTTTATATATAGACTAATGCGGTTTTCGTTGTGGTCTATAACGTCGATAGAAGAATTTAAAATTAATTGATGGCTGCGATAATTATTTTTTAAAACTACAATTTTTAATTTTTTTCCATAACGGTCATAAAAACTTTTTAAATTTTCAATATTGGCTCCCTGAAACCGGAAAATGGATTGATCATCGTCACCGACAACAAACAAATTCGGGTTGTCATTGTCGGCTGTTAGTAAATTTAGAATTTCCATTTGGGAAGAATTAGTGTCTTGAAATTCATCGACCAGCAAGTACTGATAATTTTCCTGATATGAAGATAGAAGTTCGCTATGATTTTTTAGGGCTTCGATAACCCATAGAATCATGTCCTCATAATCGTAGAGACCTTTGTCAGTTAATGTCTGTTGATATTGTTGGTAGATAAGAGATAATTCTTTTATTTTGGGTAAATTTATTGTACTTTTTTCGATAAAGTTTTTTAACTCATTTTTCAATTCTGTAAGGTTAATTAATTCTTGATTAAATAAATTTAGTAAATAATCAATGCGTGATTGATATAAAACTAGTAAAGAAATTTTTTTCGAAAGTTCATGTACAAGAGAAATAATTTCTGTTTCACTTTTTTTGGTGGCACGGAGTGATCTTAGTTTTTCATAATATGGTTGGGAGAGGTCAACAAATTCAGCATTGTCTTTGACCAGCTCTTTAAAATAAGAGGTGGAAATATTTTCTTTTTTTAAAGTAGATAGTGCAGAAATAATTTCTTTTTGATAATAATATGGAGAGTTAATATTTTTGAGAGGACAATCAAAAGGAAAAGAATCTAGAATTTGGCGGATTATTTCAATTTTTGTAGCATCGTCAATTGCTTGAGAATCTGCAATAGATTTTAAAAAATATTCCGGATGGTCTTTGATAATGGAATTACAGAAAGCATGAAAGGTAGCGATGCGAACACTGTAAGCTGGAGATCCAATTAAGGAAATAAGACGATCACGCATATTGAGAGCCGCATTATCAGTAAAGGTGAGACATAAAATATTGTTGGGATTTACTTGGGTATCAGTTAAGATTTTACCGATTCTAAGGGCGATAGTTTGAGTTTTTCCGGTGCCGGCACCGGCAATAACCATTACTGGACCTTCAATAGAGTCGACAGCTTCTTTTTGTTCTGGATTGAGTTTTTTATATTCTTGTGAAAAATGAGTATTCATTTACTTTATTTTATCTTAAAATAGGCTATGAATAAGGAAACGATATTTTTTGACTTGGATCGTACTTTAGTTGACACAACAACAGTAAATGAAAATTGTAAAAACGCTACTTTGATAAGTTCAGGAATTGATGATCAAGCATACGATGAATGTTTTCACGCGTATAGAAGCACTTTGGAATTTTCAACTGATTTTAATCCGGTAAATTTCCTGAATATGATGTCGAAAAAATCAGGGATAGAAAAGTCAAAATTGGCAATGGGGTTTTGGAACAAAGATAATTTTTGTATTTATCCAGAAGTATTTGAAGTGCTGTCAAAACTGGCGGAGAATAATAATTTAGCTATTTTTTCTGAAGGCGTGAGAGATGAGTGGCAAATAGTAAAAATTAAAAACACTAAAATAAAAAAATTTTTTGATCTAAAAATTAGCCTGATTGAAAGAAGAAAATTAGATATAGAAGTAATAGCTAAAATCCCTTTTGGAGCAACCGTAATTGATGACAAAAAAATGGTTATAGAAAAACTTTATGAAACAAGACCTGATTTAAAATTGTATTGGGTAAATCGAATAGATCAAGAAAAAATAGAAAATGACAGGGTGGCTACTATTCGAAACTTGAGAGAATTAATTTAATAATTTCTCAAAAATTTCTTTGGCAAGTTGAGGATTGGCGGAACCGTGAGAAACTTTCATTAATTGTCCAATTAAAAAACCTATTGCTAAGGGATTTTTCCGATAATCATCAAATGCTTTAGGATTGTTTTTTATCACTTCTCTGGCCATTTCCTCAAGGGCATTGGTGTCAGATATTTGAAAAAGATTTTGCTCTTTTGCCAGATCTAAGGGGTCTTGACCACTATTATAAGAATCTAAAATTAATTGCTTAATAGCGGTGGAAGATAATTCTGATTTTTTATCAAATAACTTTTTGAAACTTTGAGGATTTATTTTATCGACTTCAAGAGTAATAGTTTTTAGGGGACCAATAAGTAGGTTGGCGCAAAATTTTACGTATTCAGAAGAGGTATCAACGCTAATTATTTTATCAAAAATTTCTGAAAATTCTTTGGAATCAGCCAGTAAATTAGCATCATAATCAGAGAGACCAAGATTTTTATAAAAATTTATTTTTTGGTCTGGAAGAAGAGGAAGAGTTTTTCTGATAGACTCAATTTCTTCAGAAGAAAAAAAGAGGGGTGGGATGTCCGGTTCAGGAAAATAACGATAATCAGCGCTTCCCTCTTTTTCTCGTTGTAAAAAAGTTTGATTTTTATCAGCATCCCAACCTCTCGTTGTTTTATTTGAAGAATTTTTTTCGATTTTATCAGATTGATACTGATTGATTTGGCGTTTAATTTCATAATCTATGGCATTCATTACTCCACTAAGAGAGGCGACGTTTTTTATTTCAACTAAAGGGGTGTAATAAGCTTTCCCGTTGTCTTCAATTTTGACGTTGACAGTGGGTTCACAGCGCATACTCCCTTTTTCTATATCGGCATCAGAAATATTAATATAACGAATGATTTGCTGAAGTTTCCCAAGATATTTTTTGGCCTCTTCCGAAGATTGAATATCGGGTTCGGATACGATTTCAACTAAAGGCACCCCGCTACGATTGAAATCGAGAAGGGTAACAGAATTTTCGTGAATTGATTTCCCGGTATCTTCTTCCATGTGAGCACGATTAATCTTTATTTCATGACCATCGATATTTAAATGACCTTTGACAGCAAAAGGCTTCTGTAGTTGAGTGATTTGATAACCCTTGGCTAAATCTGGATAAAAATAATTTTTTCGTTCAAAAAATGATTCCTCATTAATAGAACAACCTAAAGCTAGACCTAATTTAATACACCACTGACAAGCGGTTTTATTTGGAACGGGCAAGGCTCCGGGGAGACCAAGACAAACGGGGCAGGTATGAGTATTTGGTTCAACATGAAAATGATTGGCATCACAGCCACAAAACATTTTAGACTTTGTTTTTAATTCGACATGGACTTCAAGTCCAATTATGGGAGTAATTTTCATAATTTTGGATTTTTGAGGTGGTAATCAGTATTATCTTCAAAAATCTTAGCAATTTGATAAACAATGTCTTCACGTTTTTGTGGAGCCATAATTTGAAGACCGATAGGTAGTCCTGATCTATCAAAAGCGCAGGGGAGAGAAATGCCCGGTAAACCGGCGATACTTGATGGTTCAACAAGCATATCTTGAATTTCACCAAACATAGCTTGACCTTTTGAAGCACCAATTTTTAGGGCAGTGGTGGGAGAAACAGGACCAATAAGAGCATCGACTTGGGAAAATTGGCGATCAAAATCCTGACAAATAAGAGTTCTTACTTTTTGAGCTTTGGTGTAGTAGGCATCATAATAACCGGATGATAGGGAATAAGTACCCAACATTATCCGACGCTTTGCCTCTTCTCCAAAAAAACTACGGTCATGGCCATAGCGGATACCATCAAAACGGGCGAGATTACTTGAAACTTCAGACCTTTGTAAAATTGTATAAACAGCAATGGAATATTTAGGGTCAAGAACATCTGGAAGTTCAATTATATGAGCTCCTAATTTTTCTAAAGTAGTGGCTGCATCTAAAATTGATTGTTTTACTTCAGGAGAAATTTCGGGAGGAAAATAACATAAAGGTAAGCCTATCTTTAATCCCTCAAGGTTTTTCAACGGCTCTGGTTTATGCCATGCTCCTTCGTCGATTGAGGTGGCGTCTAGTGGGTCATGGCCAGACATTATCTCCAAAAGATTGGCGGCATCATCAACAGTTTTTCCAATAGAACCGGGAGAATCAGTACTAGATTTCATTGCAATAATGCCGTAACGGGAAACACGACCATAGCTAGGTTTAAAACCAACGACCCCACACCATGAAGCTGGTTGACGAATAGAACCAGCAGTTTCCGAACCTGTAGCAACAATAACTTCATTGGAAGCGATAGCGGCGGCAGAACCTCCACTGGAACCGCCGGGTAAATGATTTAAATTCCAAGGATTTTTGGTGGTGCCATAATCAGAAGTCTCAGTGCTAGATCCATGAGCCCAAGCGTCTAAATTGGTTTTGCCAATGATAATGGCTCCTGCCTCTTTTATTTTTTTGATGGTAGTAGCATCGTATTGGGGAAAATAATTTTCCAACAATTTGGAAGAGGCGGTAGTTAATTGATTTTTAGTTAAAAAATTATCTTTAATAGCTATAGGAATACCGCCGAGAGGTAAATTGATATCAACTGATTCTGCCTGCTTTAAGGCATCTTTTTCAAAAGTTGAAACAAAAGCGTTTATTTTAGCTTCGACATGCTTAATCTGATCGAAACAAGATTTTACAAGATCGGCGGAAGAAAATTTTTTGGCTTGAAGACCGGTTCTAGCTTGCTGTAAATTTAATTGATTTAAATTAGTCATTTTTATTTTTTGATAGTGACGGCAGTTTTAAAATAACCACGTTCAGTTTGAGAAGCTTGAGAGAGAGCTTCCTTTTGAGTAAAGGAATCCACTATTTGGTCTTTACGAAAGACATTTTTTTTGTGATTTACCTGAAAGGTGGGTTGAATTTCTTTTGTATCCAATTCGTTTAAAATAGCCACATAATCGGCAGCTTGAGAGAGTTGATTTTTAATATATTTTTCTTCTGGTTTTATTTCGAGATGAGAGAGCTTGGCTATATGAGAAAACTGGCTGTCACTAATGTTTACCGACATGGCATATTTTAGCGTATTAGTGTAGCTTTGAGGCGGAGTAGTTTCCAACGAGCTTTATCAACAAGATTATAGATTTTATATAACTGAGGATTGATAATGTAATCATACGTACCGACAAATTTTACTAAATTACCTCCAAAGCCTTGTTTAAAGCGATGAAAGCCGAAGCCTTGGTCGCCTTGGCGGGCGTTGGGACCAAGACTACCCCACATGTCAAAAGTTTTTAAACCTAAAGATTGACCATATTTGATTATTTCCCACATCAATAGAGTGGGGGCCATGACTTCACGATGAATATCTAATGAAGCACCGTAAGGATAAAAAATGCGGTCTTTGAGGACAAAAATCATAAAGGCAGCTAAAACTTGACCTTGATATTTGGCGAGAAAAATCTGAGGGATGCCAGTAGGTTTAAGAATCCTCCACAAATCACGGTGATATTGTTCTGAATGTAAATAGAAACCTTGACGTTTAGTGGTATCGAATAATAGTTTTAAATAAATTTCAAAATCGGAATCATTTTGGGAATGACTTATTTCAACTCCATGACGATTGGCAATCTTTATGTTGTAACGAGTTTTTTGAGACATGGCAGATAAAAGTTCTTCTTCGTTTTTTTGGAGATTGATAATGTAAGAATGAGGATAAAATGCAACTTTTGGTGAGGAAGCTAAATGTGGATAATTTATAACCACGGCTTGATTTTTGATTACTTCATAACGATCGTTGTAGATTTTTTCTATTACATCGGGTTCATATTTGACAAAAATAGCATTTTCTTTTTCAGCTATTTTTTTGACATTAGCAATCATATCTTTATCGATTTTTGGACCCCTCAAAATGGTACCGACGGAGAAATTTGTTTTTGGAATTTTATGGAAGGAAAGAATATAACCGTCAACGAGTTTTTTTTGATCAAAAACACCCAAACGATATACGGTGTGACCTTGAGACTCTTGAAAATCACCCCATTCCCAAGTTTGGACCGGATGTTTAACTATTTTAGAATAGACTTCCTTTTCTTCGTTATATAAAATTCGGGTAATCATGGACTATATCTAGTATATATCAGGATCGTAAATTAAATCATTTTTATCATTTATAGATTTGGGGCGGCGGAAATTGCGAGTCACTTCAACGGTATAATCATATTCTAGAAGATCTTTGGGAATATCATAAAGAAAGCGAGAGGCCTGATTTAGAGACGATTTTCCAAAAAAAAGTCGACGAGAGGCATAAGTAAGATATAAAAATTCTTTTGCCCGAGTGATTCCCACATAGCAAAGACGACGCTCTTCTTCCAGTTCGGAGCTGTCTATCATTGAGCGAGAATGGGGTAAAATCCCCTCTTCAAAACCGACTAAGAAGACTGCTTCAAACTCTAAGCCCTTGCTACTATGAAGAGTCATAAGACGAACACCATCACGATTTTCTTTTTTCTTGTTTTTTTCTTGAAGGGAATATTCTTGCTGAACGAGAGCAATATTTTCTAAAAAATCAGCTACTTTGGGATGGGTGGTTGCCACTGATTTCAGTTCATTGATGTTTTCTAAGCGGCGCTGATCCTCTTCGTCTTGGGAGTCAAATTTCTCCAAATAATGGGAGTTTACGATTAAATTTTCCAATAATTTTAGAGAGTTTAGTTTCGATACTTCTAAATTATCCAAATAAACATCTAATAATCTTTTACGATTTTTTCCAAGAGTTTTTTCAAGTCGTCCAGCCGAAAGAGCATCTTTTGAATTGATGGCAAGACGAAGCATGGCAATCAAATCCTTTATTTCTGCACGATCGTAAAATTTCAATCCACCAATTAAAACATAAGGGATAGAATATTTTAGAAAAGCTTCCTCAATTGCCCGAGATTGGGCGTTCATACGATACAAAACGGCTATATCTTTATAATTAAAATGATAATTTTGAGAGAGGGTTTTTATTTGAGAGGCGACATAATCGGCTTCAGAAATTTCTGAATCGGATTCATAAACTTTTATTTTTATTGAACTTTGTTTTTTGGTAAATAATTTTAAAACTGGGTGGCTAGTGTTTTTTGAAATTACTGAGTTAGCGGCATCTAAAATAATCTGGGTAGAACGATAATTTTCTTCTAAATTAATAACCTTGGCATTAGAAAAATCCTTAGTAAACGAGACTAAATTGTGGTAATCGGCTCCTCGCCAACCGTAAATTGATTGGGAGGCATCGCCAACGGCAGTAATTTGCTCATTTTGTTGGGCTAAAATCTTCGTTAATAAATATTGAATTTGATTGGTGTCCTGATATTCATCAACTAAAATATATTTATACTGGTTTTGTAGTCTGGATAATACTTCCGACTGGGTAGTTAAGAGTTCAACGGTTTTAAAAAGCAAATCGTTAAAATCGAGAGCATTAAATTCAGACATTTTTTGCTGATAACGGCTATAAATTTTACTGGCTTGAGTGCTCCAGAAATCATTGGCTTGGGAAATAGAATCTGAAGGAGACAGAAATAAATTTTTGGCGGATTCAATAAAATATAGAACAGATGAAGGTTTGAACTCTTTTGGAGAAAGGTTCATGTCAGCTAAAATTGATCTGAGTAAATTTTCCTGATCATCTGAATCGTAGATAACAAAATTAGAATCAATATCTGATTTGCGCCCATAAATACGGAGAATTCGACAACAAAATGAATGAAAGGTGCCAGCAAAAACTTGATTATTGTTTGTAGAAACGCTTAACAATTTATTCATTCTGTCTTTCATTTCTCCGGCAGCTTTGTTGGTAAAAGTGAGTAAAAGTATTTCTTGAGGACTGGCTAAATTTTGTTGAACAAAATATGCGGCGCGATGAGTTAATACCCGAGTTTTTCCGGAACCAGCTCCCGCAAGAACCAATAAAGGCCCACCTTTATAGGTGACAGCAGAAAGTTGTTGGGGATTAAGTGAAGATAAGATATTGTTTTTGGACACTTCTAATTATGACACCTATTAATGTTTAAGGGAGCTCGAAAATATGGGTTTGACCGGAACGGAAAACTTCTTTGGCATTTAAATTATCTAAAATACTCAAATTTATATCAGGATATTTTTCCCATTCCTTGTCACCGATAAAAA
>ENA-UOWE01002880-UOWE01002880.1-activated-sludge-metagenome-genome-assembly--contig:-NODE-2880-length-18324-cov-4.839181_pt1 | contig 18324 bp, 13 predicted proteins | sample MGYA00249841_ERZ761562 | MGnify/ENA primary metagenome ERZ761562 (study PRJEB28883, sample SAMN05720200) | activated sludge metagenome | isolation source: Anaerobic digester | place: Japan... | reverse complement strand
ATCTATTAATAATCACATTTAATCAAAGAGCAAAGATGTCACATATAAGGGAATTATTAAACTTATTAACAAGTTCTAATATTAAAATACAAGGAATAAACTATAGTTTCGACGACAATTTTGATACAAATACAGGAATGTATATTGGATCATATACTTATCAGAAAGAAAAATACCCTCAAATAACGGATGAACTTTTGAAAACTATAAAGGATACCAAACTTAGTAAAAAAGAATTTATAAACTTCTTGAAAAATCACACTAGCAATGCAAACCCTTGAAAATGATAACCCCAAAAACATTGATGATGTCTATGAAAAATATATTAATTTAGTATTCAGATTCGTTTACTCCCGTACAAGGAATAAACACATTTCAGAAGATGTTACATCAGAAGTTTTTCTTAAAGTCGTCAGAAATTGGACTAAATTCAATCAACAAAAAGCAAGCATTGGAACCTGGATTTTTACCATTATGCAAAACACACTTATCGATTATTTTAGAAAAAATAAAAACCAAAGACTAACACAGGCACTTGACGAGGAAACAGAAGAATTAGAAGAGCAATGTAATAAAACTCGTGACGATTACGTACAAATAGATAGTGCTTTCAAAAATGAGTTACACCAAAAAATTCTAAATGAAATGAAAGAAGTTCAACTCAGCAAGAAAGACACATCTAAATTTACTTCAATTCACATGTCCAGTTTACTCCAAAAACTCAACTCTTTCCCAAAGTTTACTTACTTTTTAGCAGGAATATTAATTACTGCGTTAGTAGGGGTATTTACTTTTTATATGATAGAGAATGGGAAAAAAGATAACACGCTCACTCCAATTAACCAAAAAGAAACTGCAATTGCTCAGCTTTTCACCAATGATGGAAATGTAACAATTGTGCGTGGGGAACAAGAGAGTATTTATAATTCTGATACAGAAGTGTTTGCAAATGATGAAATAATCACCTCAAGTGACACAATAGCAGATCTAAAAACACAATATGGTAGGGTATCTATTGATGTTAACAGCTCAATTACCCTACAAAATGATGGATTTCCATTAATAAACAAAGGAACTGTTTTTATAAGTTCTGAAAATAATTATGAGCAAGCAATATCTTCACAAACTCAATTTGCTGAAATTACAATTGAAAATGGTGCCACACTAATAACTCACATTCCCGAAATTGCTTCAACCACTGGTCTGATTCCAAGGGCTTTTGCTGATGAAGAAAGTCAGACTAAAATAGTAAGTGTAAATGGAAAAATATCAGTAAAAGTTAACAATGAACTTAAAGTTCTTGAAAACGGTGAACAAATAATTGTGAAAAAAGAAAGTGATCCTATTTTATTGACGAAAGATGAGATTGATAAGGAACTTTTTAAATCAGAATTTTTTACAGAGGTAGCAGAAAAGGAAAATAAGGAGCAAAAAAATCTAGGTATTGCAAGCGATTTGATCCCACCATCAATTACAGTAAGTAGCCTAGCAAACAATAGTACAACTTCAAGCAATACTACAACAGTAAACTTAATTTCAAACGAAGATGGCTGGTATTATAATGGATCGTGGAATGAATTAATAAAAGACACTGAAATATCATACCCTATTTCTTTGCATGAAGGAGCCAATTCAATTTTTATTAAAGTAAAGGACAAGAGTTATAATATAACCACTCAGACAATAACTGTAACTTACACACCACCAACCCCAACTCCAGTTGAACCCAAGATCAGTTTAACAGGTAAAGTTACTTCAGATGGTGTAAATCTGACTTGGACAGTTACAAGTTTAAATACAGACAAGGGATTTAAGATCGTAAAAAGTACAGAAATAAATCCAGTATATCCTGGAAATGAGTATATTTACCTCACCGAAGGTACAAAAAGATCATATTCATGGAAGATTACAGATGAAAAAACCTATTACATTAGAGTTCGAAAATATGAAGGTTCACTACCATCTATCTATAGTAACCAAATTATCGCTACTGCACCGACAGCCCCATAGTGGTAAAAACATTAATAAGTTGATAAAATAGGGAACAAAATTGTTCCCTATTTTTATAAAAATCAAAATGCAACACAAAATAATAAAATTAACCACTTTAAATATCAGCAAACTTTTTATTATATTTTACAAACTAATTTATGGGAGAAAAGTTAAATTCGGAAAAAACATTCTTATAAATCACAGATTTTCAATCAGAGGAAAGGGACATTTATCCATTGGCAATAATTCAAACTTATGGGCAAGGGAGGAAAAAAACAGATTTCAATTCTATGATCATAGTGCACAGATTTCCATAGGCGAAAACACAAGAATTAATGGAGCGCTTTTTCAATCTGCGAAGTCAATTACTGTTGGAAACAATACAATTGTTGGTAGTGCAATAATATCTGACACTGATTTTCATAAATTTGAGGATCCACAACATGTAATGTTTGGTAATGTAATTGAAAAACCAGTTCAGATTGGCAATAACTGTTGGATTTGTGGACAATCAGTAATATTAAAAGGAGTTAATATTGCAGATGGGTCTGTAGTAGGATTTAGAGCTGTTGTTACCAAGGATGTACCCGCTAATGTAGTAGTTGCTGGTAATCCTGCAAATATTGTTAAAACAAAATAGATATGATACAATTACATAGTTCACCTTATTAGTTGCTATCAACAATGAGCTTCAAATATAAATTTTGAACAGGTGACCGGAAGAAGTTTATTAATAAATATTAGAACCGGACAGAAGTCAACTGTAAAAAATACGACATGCCTGTGAAAACAAGCAGGTAAAGAGCCATTAAATAGTAATATTTATGGGAAAAAGGGTGGTAAAGCGATCTATTTAGAAATAGAAACGCCCCTGTACGGATAGATACACGATATCCGCACAGGGGCGTTTTTTGTTTATATAAATTATTTATTTTCACAATGAAAAAAAACAGTTTTAATACGGTAGATTCTAAACCAAACTTTCCCCAGATTGAAGATAAAATTACTTCGTTTTGGAAAGAAAACGATTTATTTCGCAAATCAATAAATGAGAGACCTGTTGATAATCGCTATTCTTTTACGGATGGTCCACCATTTGTGTCAGGAATGCCTCATTATGGCCATTTACTAACTTCAATAGCAAAGGATGTCGTTCCTAGATATTGGACCATGAAAGGAAAAAGAGTTAGAAGAGTTTTCGGATGGGATTGTCATGGATTACCCGTAGAAGCAAAGGTAAACAAAAAACTAGGAATTAAAACAAGAAAACAAGTTGAAAACGAATTAGGTGTTGAAAAATATATAAAAGAATGTCGTTCATATGTTGAGCAAAACATATCCGATTGGAGATGGTATATAGAAAAAATTGGAAGATGGGTTGATTTGGATGAACCTTATTACACAATGTATCCAAAATTTAATGAGTCAGTAATATGGGCGTTTAAACAAATGTGGGAAAAAGGTTTGGTATATAAAGGTAAAAGAGTTTCATTATATTCAACCGACACAATGACTCCAGTTTCCGACTTTGAAGTTGCAATGGATCCAGATAATTATCAAGACACACAAGATTTAAGTGTATTCGTTAAATTTAAATTAAAATATCATAAGACAGGTTTGGGAGTAGGGGTTGTTATTGAAAATGAAAAAGGGGAAATCTTAACTGCACAAAGAAATGAGCCTGGGAGAGCAAAACTTATTGGAATTGTTGGTGGAAAAAAAGATGAAACAGATAAGGATTTATTTGAGACAGTTAGTAGGGAATGTCTTGAAGAAATTGGAATAGTACCTGAAGACATAGAATTAACCGGTTCATCCGTTGATATTTTTGAAGGAAGAATGTTCCATACCCATCACTTTAAGGCCAAATTAAATTCCAAAACAAAATTTACTACTTGTGATGCAATGACAGACCTAAAATGGGTCAGTAAAGATAAGCTTCCTTGGGACAATATGCATATTCCTACAAAAAATTGTCTATTAGATGTATTAGGATTAAAAAAATTCCCAAAGATTGAACAACAAAAGCCAGACGTATATCTTGTAGCTTGGACCACGACCCCATGGACGATTCCATCAAACTTTGCCCTATGTGTTAATCCGGATTTCGACTATGGAGTTTATAAAAATAACAATGAATTTATAATAGTATCAACTAAACGTGCAGAATATACTTTTGGAAAAGAATCACTTAAAGAAAAAAAGGATGTAAAAAAGTTCTATGAATTTAAAGGAAAGGAATTTGCTGGAATAAAATATGAGTCAATTTATGATTTTTTCAGTAAAGAGTCAAATGAAAACGACTATCAAATTTACAATTATGAGGGAGTATCAAATGATGATGGAACTGGTATTTTACATGTTGCACCGGCATTTGGTGAAGAAGACCATAATTTAGGTTTGGAGCATGATTTAAGCTCTCATTCCGATATTGATGAAGAGGGAAAAATGACTATTGGGGAATGGAAAGGCATATATTTAAGAAAGGCCTCAACATTAATAGCAGAAGACATGAAAAACAATGCGAAGTTATTTAAATCTGAAGTTTATACTCACAGATTGCCATATTACAGAGGTGAGAATCCTTTAATATATATGGCACAAGAGGCCTATTTCTTAAAATTAGACGACGTTAAAAAAAGAATGCTTGAGCTTAACAAAGATGTAAACTGGGTTCCCAAAACGTTTGGAACAAAAAGATTCGTTGAAGTAATAAAAACAGCACCTGATTGGTGTATATCTAGAAATAGATATTGGGGAACAATTATGCCACTTTGGAAATCAAAAGATGGTGAAGAACTAGTTGTTGGAAGTATTGAAGAAATGATGAATTACACAAAACAAATTATCAAAGAAAAAGGCGAGTATAAACTTGTAAAAAAAAATGGTTCTAAAGAGAAAATGATGTTACACAGAGATACTTGTGATGAAATAGTACTTACCAAAGATGGTAAAAAATATTACAGAGTGCATGAAATACTCGATGTGTGGCTAGATTCAGGTTCAGTACCGTTTGCAGAGCACCACTATCCTTTTGAAAATCAACAAGCTTTCGAACAATCATTTCCAGCTGACTTCATTGTTGAATATACTGCACAACTTAGAGCATGGTTTAATGTCTTATTTAGGGTTTCAACAATAATTTTTGATAAGGAACCGTTTAAAAATGTACTCTGTCATGGAACATTAGCAGGCAATGATGGAAGAAAAATGTCTAAAACCTATGGAAATTATCCAGACCCTGAAAAATTGTTAAAAACTACTGGTGGTGAAGCATTCAGGCTATATATGATGGGAATGCCAATAATGGCTGGAGAAGATTCAGATTGGTCGGACACATTATTGCAAGATCAATTAAAATTGACATTAATTCCTTTATGGAACGTATATAAATACTTTGTTATTTATGCACAATTACATAACTTTAAGCCACAGAATACGGAGTTTCCAAATAAAAATATATTGGATAGGTGGATAAAATCCTACATGGACAATATAACCATCGAATATTCAAAAGCAATGGAAAAATATGATATCCCATCTACAGTCAAACTTATTAGACCAGCAATTGATACAATTTCAACCTGGTATATAAGACGCTCCCGTGATAGATTTGTGAACGGTGATATTGATGCACTTCAAACATTGTATAGTACAATAGTACAATTAATAAAAACATTTGCTCCACAAATTGTATTTATTACTGAAGAAATATATCAAAATTTGGTTGTAGGAATATTACCCTCTGCGAGAGAATCGATACATCTAGAAGATTATCCTGAAATAGAAAAAAAGAAAATAGACAAAAAATTACTTGAAGAAATGGATACCGTTCGTATTATCTGTTCTGCAGGATTGAAAATAAGAGATAAAAATCAACTAAGAATCAGACAACCACTTGCAAAGGTTTATACAGAAATTGAAAATCCTGAATTAATGGCAATTGTTAAAGATGAGCTAAATGTAAAAGAGATAGCAAACTGGAAACAGTATGAAACACTTAAGTCTAAGAAAAACATTGATACTTCGGATGATAGTGACGTAAAATTAGCTCTCGATATCATGCTAACAGATGATTTAATAGAAGAAGGTATTATTAATGACCTTATAAGAGCAATCCAGCAACAAAGAAAAGATGGAGGATGCAAAGTCGGGGAATTAGTAACAATTAATTACTATTGTGAAGATAAAAAGTCACTAAAAATGATCGAAAATAATAAAGAATTTATTGAAAAAGAAACAAAGGTTAATTTGGTACAACTTCCAAGAGAACAAATAAGGGATAATAGTGTAAATATTGCGGGAGTGGTGATAAGTGTGTAGGCAGAAAAATTTATTACGTGATATGTGATAAGTGAGATAATTTATTCATTTCAACCGCAGGTTGACTAGCCTTACCTTTTTAAAAAAATAGGAGGACTAGCGTTCTTTTGTTAGCTCCTTCACTCATTAGTTTTTTCATTTTATCCCTTATCATCCCCGCCTGCCCCTGCCTGACGTCAGGCACGGTGTCCTTATTTATATGGCCAGGCGGGCAGATATCACGTATCACTTAATAAGAGTAATCGTTCTATCCTCGTAGGTAATTTTATAATTATTCGTCTGGGAATATTCATCGGCCATCAATTCAAGTGAAATATCAATATTGGTTGTTTCTGGTTCAGGTGTCAGCACCACACTACAAGCAATAGTGTCTGAATAATTAAATACGAAATTATTTCCCACTATCATATCATTCTTCAACCTATACATAGCCTCTTCAAAGCAACTTAATTCAGCCATCTTAATCTTTCTGCTATAATTCATATCTTTTAATACATATAACCCATCAACAGAAATATATACAATATTTACAGCCATTAAAACCAACACCGGCAACATCAAAACAACCACTAATAAAGCCATATAACCTTTTTTAGAATTACGTATATTCATTATTAGTATTTTAGGTTGTATAATTTAGAAAAATCCCTTTTAATCTCTCCATCTAATGATGCTAACTCGTAGGTTATTTGTATAGAAGACAGCTCGTCATATTTATCATATGATGGAACTATATTAAAACCAACAATTCGACTATTATTAATATTGATCCTATTTTCAATTCCATTGCGATTAAATAATATATTGCCATTTTCAATTCTATATCCAAACTGACTTTCCTCACAAGAAAAAGAAATACTATCTAAATTAGTAGAAAAATCACTACTAACCAAAGTAAACGAGGCACCACAATTTTCAACAACTTCAGAAGTGTGGTTAACAATATATACTAAATTTCTGTTAATATTCACTGTTTTACTTACATCATTAAAACCTTCATAGTTTACCAAAAAAAGCTTTATTAATACTACAAAAATTATTCCAAAAAGCGCTATGTATATTAAAGATTCCATCAATGTTACTGCTTCGATCTTTTCCTTATTCATAATAAAGTTTAACTGAATAAATTTCGGGAGCACTGGTAATATTAGTATATAACTCTGTTTTAAATTGAACGTATCGTCCACTAATATTCAACTCACTTATATCGTGATAAGCCATCGTTGCAAAATATGTATTTGAGGTTCCATCGGGACCAACCCATTCTGCATCATTTAACAGAGGATCATCACCTGTTCTTATCCAAAATCTCATTGACGTCCCCTGAGGAATAATTCCATCAATAACCAATGCATAAAAAAATGATTCCGTTGCAATTACATCTTTAATTGGGGAATAATAAACACCAACTGGAGCATATCCATATCCACCTTCACCACCACCACCAGGACCTCCTTCAATGATATGCATTTCTCTTGAAGAATCAGTGCTCAAAACATAAGATAAAAACCTATCATCTACTATTTCACTATCAATGGACAGAAGTGTTCCAGGAATATTTATTGCACCACAACCAGAAAGGCCAGAACTTCCATCCAGATTTAATACGACATAATTATTGGTTCCACTAGTTATAAGAATAATTTTTTCATCCTTCTCAATAAAAGAAACATCTTTAACAGTTGAACCAACATCGTAGCTAGAAATTACTTGAATGGACCCAGTTTTATTTGTAGTATCCAACATAAAAGCTTCGTTATTATTACTATCATCTGCACATCCAAGAAAAACTTGATTACCATCATCAGAAACCCAGACAGATGTACAATATGCACTATTTGCATTTAAATATCCAACGATACTCATATTGGAAGGATCGGATACATCAATAACAACAAAATCATTATTATTACTTGAAATAGCTCCATACAAATAATTTCCTACAACTTTTATGTCATAAATTTTAGTAGAACTTGTATAAACATATATTATCCCTAATTGTGATCTTGCCCCATTATATGAAGATAGATTGAAAACACTTATTTTATTTTCATGTGCAACATATCCTCGACCATTAGCTGCAAAAACTGAGCTTGAGCCCTTGTTTCCAATCGCATCAAAATATCCCACCTCTGTATATGGTTTATTAGCAATATCAACAACTACAACTTCTTTCGAATTTGTATCCGTAGCAACCAATATTTTTGGGTTATCTTCTATCAAAAAAACATCATTGGTCTTATGCCCATCAAACGTTCCATCAAGTACTAACGTTATTTCATCAACAGCGCTAACAGAAACTTTAGAAAATGACATTCCTGAAGCATTTTCTCCAGTTCCGGCGACTGCCGATCCATTAACTGCCGATACAGTTGCACAAACCCCTTGACCAGGTAAATCAAAGTTAACCATTAAATATTGTGGGTTACACCAATCAGGATAAAATTCAATACCAACACTTATATCCCCATCTTCATAGGAAACCACATCGGTGTTATCAAACTCTCCTGCCAAAAAATCCTCAACATTGTCAGTAACCCATACTTTAGTATTCCAATTGTTAAGATACACATCAAATGATTCAACATTATTATCTAAAAAGCTTGCATTCCAATCAATAGATACTGTTAATTTTACAGTGTAAGGATCCATAATTCCTCCTTCAGTAACAATATTGTTTTCTGAATCACGATACACATAAAAACTCTCAAAGAAATAAGAATAATCATCTAATACTGCTTCACCCACTGCTATGGTATATTTCTCATTCTCATCCATCTGCACATGAAATTGACCAGCACCAATGGTTTCAAAAACATTCATCCAGCTATCTTGTTTCACCAATTGTATCTTTTCAATTATATTTTCAATCTCAATCGTTTTTTCTGCTTTTTGAACAAAACGAGTAGTAGCTGTCCTTGAGTCAATCAATATGAAAATAATACTAGTCAGAAACAAACTTATTAATGCAATTGCAATAAGAATATCAACCAAACTGAATGCCTTTTTTGTAATAATTGTTTTTTTAAAGATTGTCACCATATTCAATTAAACCTTCCTCTGAAATACTAACATAATAGACATTTTCAATATTAACATAACCTTGATTTTCAGGAACGACAGAACCCTTTTTAAAAAGCAAGGTAGTATTATCAACCCCTGAGAAATTTGGACCAACTGCCAAAACTTTTGGAGGATATTCATAAGAGATGACTTCAGAATTACAAATAACTTGATAGCCATTACTTCCAAAAACAACCTGATAATCACAATTACCACTCCCAGCATAAGCATTACTCTGTATAACGTGTAATCTGGAAACCAAATCTTTAGCAAAAGTTTCCAATGCCTCGTTTTTACTAGTTCTTCCAGACAAAGGGACAATGAAAGAAGCGGTTACTGCTAATAAGGCAATAACCACAACAACCTCAAGAAGAGTAAATGCAGATTTAGATTTAGCCATTTATACTACCAATAAATTGATACATTGGTAAGATTACTGAAAGTCCAACAAAAGCTATAACAACGCCAACCAATATTAAGAGTAGGGGCTCCATGAAAGTTACGATGTTATTAGCAATTTCACCAACTTCATTATCATAATACTTATACATATACATAAGGCTCTCTTCAAGAGTCCCTGTTTGTTCTCCAACTTCTATCATTTTTACATAACTTCTGTTAAACAATTTTTCATTTTTACTCAAACTTGAGGAAATCTTATGTCCTAATTTTACATTTTCATATACCTCATTTATATAATCTGTATAAATACTGTTATTTAATGCAGATGCAGTAATTTTAACAGCTTTTGAAATATGAATTCCACTTTTTAATAACAACCCAAGTGTTCTTGAAAATGAACTTAAAATACTACTAATATATAAACGTTTCATTATAGGAAAATTGAGTTGAAGCCAATCTAGGAACCTTTTCCCTTTTTTGGTCTTTAAAACCTGTGACAAGATAATTCCTAACACTAAAACTCCAGCACCAAAATAATACCAATTAGTTCGAATATATCCCGCACCAGCAACCAACATTTTAGTAGTAGCTGGAACATTGGGAAAGGATTCAAATAAGCTATCAAGCTTTGGAAAAACAAAGAATATCATCAATATAACCTCTGCGAAAGCCATACCAAGAATAATCAGTGGATAAATAAAAGCACTTTTAACTTTTTTCTCTAACTCATACTGTTTTTGAAGAAAAAGTGATAAGAATTTTAAGTTTTTTTCAAGTGATTCGGCATATTCACCAGAATAAACTAGTGATACTACTACTACAGGAAAAACCTTAGGATATTTTTTCATGGCATCAGACAATTTTTCACCATTTATAAGGTCAATGTGAATTTGTTTTAATACCGATTGTAATTTCTGGTCAACTACCTGTCCACTCAAAATAGAGATAGCTTCTGAAAGCGGAATACTCGCTTTCATCATAATTGACAAAGATCGCAAAGAGTTGACTAGTTCAGTTTTAGAAACAGTAGTCTTTGATAATTGTTTTAACTTCTTTTCTTCTACCTTTGCAATCTCAGCAGAACTCAATATTTTTTCTTTTTTAATTTTTTTCTTATTAATATTTATATTTGCGTCCTCCACAATCAATTATATAAATTTATTTCTTCACTTTTCACTTTATATTTATTCTACTCTCTTATTGAAGTAACCTTTATTAACTCAAAAATATCTATTACTCCCATTTTTAACTTCTCAATTCCATCTTCAATTAATAACTTAAAACCATCTTCACGAGCTGCTTTCAGAATATCCTCAATATTTGTTGTTCTTGAAAGAGTATCTCTTAACCTCGCTGTAATTTCTAAAACTTCATATAAACCGACTCTGCCTTTATATCCAGTATTTCTACATTTTTCACATCCCTGAGCTTTATATAAAACATCACTATCTTTAAGATGCTTAGCAATATCTGGCCTAAGCTTAATCATTTCTCTCTCAACTGGGCTTTCCTTTAACTGAAAACCTCTTTTACAATTTGTACATAATCTTCTACCTAATCTTTGAGAAATAATAACATTAACTGTAGTCGCTATAAGAAATGGATCGATTTCAAGATTAAGTAAACGAGGTATTGTCGAAATTGCATTATTTGCATGAATAGTTGATAAAACCAAGTGTCCAGTCAAAGCTGAGTTAATTGTTATTTTAGCAGTTTCTGCGTCACGTACTTCACCAACCATAATTACATCAGGATCCTGCCTTAATATTGATCTTAATCCGCTTGCAAACGTCAAATTAGCCTTTGTATTCACTTGAATGTGATTAACTCCAGCAATGCTGTATTCAATAGGATCTTCAATAGTTGTAATATTTATCTCTGGAGTGTTTATAACAGATAGAATAGAGTAGAGTGTAGTAGTTTTCCCTGAACCAGTTGGACCTGTAGCCAAAATTAATCCATATGGAGCGGTATATCCTCTTACAACTCTTGATAAATCATCTTTTAAAAAACCTAATTCCACAAGAGTTAAAGCTCTATTTTCTTTATACAATAAACGCATTACAACTTTTTCACCATAACTAAGAGGTAAAATAGAAATTCTTGCATCAATTTTTACAACTTTATCCTCATTATTTAAATCTTCAATTTGAAAAAAAACTCTTCCATCCTGAGGAGAAAAATGTACATCAGTCCTTAATTTAGAACGAACTTTTATTACAAAAATTAATTCATCAACAACAGTACTTTTAACTGTTGCCACCTCTTCCAAAATACCATCAACTCTAAAACGTATCTTCATATCTTTACTTTCTGTTGGTTCCATATGAAGATCAGAGGAGTTTTGATAAAAAGCTTGAAGCACCAATTCATCTAATAAATCAGAGATATTTCCTTTTCCACTTGCAACCAAATCAATTTTTTTCTGAAGTGCTTCTATCATATTCTAAAAAGTAAATTCTTACTTAAAACAGATTAATGTCTGTTATTTAAAATTGTGCGGGTTTTGCCTGATTCCAGGCAAAACCCGCCCTAATGTTGAACTCGAAGAATCCAACATTATAAAATTACCTTCTTGAAGTAATTACTTTTCCATCCTCTGCACCTGGAGCATTCACCCATACTCTTCCTCCATCAGTTACACATATTTGATAACCAGCACCAGAAAGAGGGTCATCTGGAATCTCAATAATATATTCTTCTACAAGAATTGAATCCAAATCAATTTCACCCGTTCCTGTTCCAATTGTTGACCATTGTGGATTACCTTCAGCATCTTCACAATCAACAACACCTGCCAATACACCAGTCTCCCATCCAGCAAAATCTGGTTCAGAGGTATATTGAGTTACCGCATTTAAAATCTCAGAAACATCAGAGCTTCTTTGAGCATTTCTAGAATCTCTGAAATGTTTGGCTGGATTAATTGCGACAATTGTTATTGAAGCGAGAATCAACAACAATGCGACAACCAGAAGGATTTCTATAAGGGTGAAACCTTCCTTTCTGTTAGAAAATTTAACCATAAAAGGGTATATATTAAATTAAATCTACTTAACAATCTAACGCTATTATTACTTCTTGTCAATAGCTCATGACTTTTATTATCATTTACTACTATCTACGTATTTCTATCTATAAAAAACAAAGATTTTACACAGAGCGGGCGTGATAATATTGTTTGACACATAATACAATATTGTATTTTTGTTAACAATATGATAGTATTGAAAAAATAATAGTTAAGATAGTTTTACATACTTTGTTGAACAAAACTTCTGCCGAAAATTTTTCACAAATCTATGAATCAAATTTCAAAAAAATATATCGCTTTTTCTATTATAAAACAAATTCTATTCAGGACTCGGAGGATTTAACTTCAGAGGTTTTTATTGCGTTTGCAGAAAACATAAACAAAACCAATATTAATAATGATACTGCATTTCTATATGGAATTGCAAAAAACATTTTTTTTAATTATTTAAAAAGAAAAAAATATACCATTACAGTTGATTGGGACACTTTTGATTTTTATGAATATGTGGAAAACACATTCCACAAAAAAGTTAAATCACAAAGTCTTGATGAAAAAGTTAAGAAATATATTCCAAAACTTCCTACCAAGCAAAGGATAGTGGCAGAATTAAGATTTGCTCAAAAAATGAGCTTGATTGAAATTTGTCAACGCCTTAATAAATCAATGACATATGTAAAAACTACGCAAAACAGAGCAATAAAGAAGCTTAAATTTATAGTGGAAAATGAAGAACGTAAGTCGAAAAACTAATTTAAATTCTTTAATTTTTAATTCTTCACTTTTCGTTTGAATTGTATACCACCTTACACTAATATTGTAAGGAACTAATTTGATTAAAATAAGTTAATTGTTAGGTTCCTATGAAAGATGATAAAAACAATACAACCCAGGAACTTTTAGATATTTTTTCAAGTAAAGATGAACAGCCGTCATCAAGATTTGAAAAAAATCTAAAGAAGGAATGTCTAAAAAACATCAATGGGAATAACAATAATTTTAATTTTTCTATTATGAAAAAAAGTAGTAAGCTACTTCTTTTAGGAGGAGCATTTGTAGTTCTATTAATCGCTATTGGATTACCAATAACATTTATAATGCTTAACAAAACTCCTAAGAATAAGACAATTGATGTTAATGCAAAACTTGCAGAAACAAATTTAACCCAACTTCTAGTAAATACTATAAAAAATAACAACGCAAATTTATTGTCGAAATCAACTAATTCCAATCAAAGAGCTGAAGGAGAGGATGCAATGCTTTCAACTGTGAATGTTTCCAATTCAATTAGTACAATTCCATTAAACGTTGAAATAGCAGATTTTAACTATTCAGAATGGAAAGAAAAAACAACTATTGGGCCAGCAATCAATAAATGTAACATATTGGGTTACTCTAGTGAATTAACAGATTCATTAGTTTATGAAGGTTACAGCTATTGGGATAATGAAGATTATTCAAATAGCAACTATAAATACATACTCAAAACTGGTGATGGAAAATTAGTTAATTATTCATTAACCAATGGTAATACTAATTTCACCTATCGTGGAGGAAAATATGCTTTACAAGAAATTACTATAAATTATGATATTGATGATTTAGATCAAGAACTTGTAACTGAAAGTGATACTGCCGAAGAAATTATAGCTGAAAATTCAACAGAATCATTGTCTCCAGAAGAAATGGTTGAAATGTATTTTGGAAAGGATGCAAAACTAATCAATTATGAGCTTTATAATGGAGAATATTATTTTGTAGTTCAATGGACACAAGAGGTAAATTGTTCATCAGATGCATATCTTGGAATGCCAAGAACTGATATTGGAAATGATATTGATACCTCAAAAATTATTTTCCAAACATGGATAAGAGAAAGTGATCAAATGTGGAGTAAAAATGAACAATACTTAGAAAAAGTAAGTCCAGAAAACTTAATTTACCGATCAGAAACTCAATCTACAAACAAAAAAGTAACATATGATGAAGTTTCAAATAAATTCGATAACGACTACAAGGATGTTAATGTAAAAGAGATTACATTGGACTATTCGATAATGTTCGGTACAGAAGCAGAAAAAAGTTCAATTAAAAAGAAATTAACCGAAGATCAAGTTAGTATTATAATTCCAGAAAACACCAATTTGGATTATTTGTATTCAAAAAACATATTCGATGAAATATACTTCTCTTATGGAAGTGAATTATGCAATCCTGATTTTTATCCCACAGGGGAGTATGGAACCAAACTTAAGGAATATCATTGTGCTGGATATCTAAATACTTCTACTGCTGAAGAATCTGACATAACACTCAATAACCCAGAATATTACTACTTAGTTTCATTTGAAGATGATGAAAACAAAATTATAAACATACAAGTTTATAATAAGGAATTACTAAACGAGAAAACTGAAGAAGAAATAATAAATAAATTATTTCCTTATGATGATAATATTGCATCATTTGAAGGAGATGACTACTCATATCAGATGACCCCAGTAACCAAATTAGGATCAAAACAGTTAAAGCTTGGAAGCAACACGATAACTGTAACCGTATATTCACAATCTTCAACATCAACATTTGTTGGAGAAAATAACCAGGAAATAACAGAAACTTATTCTTCAACATTTACAATATTTACTTATGATGGTGCTACATATGTTGTAAATTATAGTGAAGTAGGTACTGAAACTTCTACAGACTTAATACCTACTGAGTATAAAACTTACAATACATCAAACGAAACACAAAGAAATCAACTTATTGCTCTCATTGATGAGATGTATAAAAGAGTCAAAACTCAAATGGAAGGAGAACTTGAAGATAATTTGTACTCAAACTAACAGGTAATCACGGATTAAGCTCTCTCTAACACGTTATATTTTTCACACAGAAAAGTAAAGCGAAAAGGAGAGAGCTTTTTCAATATTGATTGGCAATTAAAAATTCAGCAAAAAGTACCTCTATATCTTCATGAAGGATTTCTTGACTTGCTTCAGTAAATGAATATTTTTGTCCATTAAGCTTATATGTTTGCGAAAGATCTCCAACGGCTAAAACCTTATCAAACCCATATCTATTTATCAAAAATTCAACAAAATAGTAGTAAGTTGAATAGGCATCTTCAATTACTTCGGAGTCAACATCATAAAACCATTCATCGACCTCCTTGAGTGTTAAACCTTCCTTTAAATGTGATTTATCCGGTGTTATTAAATAAATTTCATTTCCATAAATAAGCTCACCTTCCTCGTAAGCAATATACTCTGCCAAACCTTCAATATACCAAGTTGGGATAGAAAAAGCATAACTCCCAAAACGATACCTCTGCATTATATGTGTATATTCATGTAAAAGAATATATTCTATGTCAATATACCTTACTCGATTAGATGATATATCAATGTAAAGACGCATATCATCCTTACCATATACCATTCCATGCAAAAATAATTTATCCTGTTTAATATTTGTGTCCTGTTTATATAAATCTGTATCTCCAAAAAGCTTTAATTTAATTGGAGTAACTTCATCATCAGCAACTCCCCACAAGAGTCTCATTTGAGGTGCATATTTTCCCAAAGCACAGTAGACATAATCAGTATATTCAGATGGAATTGTTTGATCTCCTTGTACTATTATCTCAAGCTCATTCTTACCTTTTTCAACATAATCAACATTAAAACCATAATTCAAGGGTATTTCCTTCTCTATCCACGTTTCTTTGTTATTATAACTATTGAAATTTTGAACAAACAGTAAAAATCCTATTACCCCAAAAATCACAATTGGTAATAAAATTATCAAAGTAGTACTAATAAAAAAACAAGAATAGAATATTTATTCCTTTGGTTAGTTCTTTTGGTCTTAACCAGATTATTAATAGTAATTTGGGGCTCCATAAGCTTAAGTATAGCATAAGTTCAGGACAACCACCAAAAAATTTATATTTATAATTAAACGCTACTTTTTCTTAATAGATACCACACCCAGTGAAAACAAGGAAATCAGCATTACGTATAAAATACCTTGTCCTGTCTTAGAAAGTTCACGCTCATTGGTTGGTTCCTCTTCCGGATCTTCTTCTGCAGAGGCTTCATCTTCCTCCTCTGGATCTTCCTCTACAGAGGCTTCATCTTCCTCGGCAGGATCTTCATTCTCATCTTCCGGGTCTTCCTCTTCTTGCTCTTGCAGAGGACTACAACAATAAGGACCATCAGTCTCAACCCAATCAAGTAATAAAATGTCAGCATCTCCAGTTACATTCATCGTACCAGCAGTAAAAGCTCTATATCCGTCATCAATTTCCTCGATACTAATTTGATGTCTAATATAATACCGATAATTATCATAAGTAATATTATCAAATACGACACAACCCAAACTGCCATTAATACCAACGCCATTATTACAACTTCCATCACCAAAAGTATCATCCATCGTTCCATCTGAATTATATCTCCAAAGTACAGCTCTAGTGTTATCATTCCAAGAGGTTCCTGTTTTACTACTTCCCCCAATAAGATATTTTCCATCATCCATAACAACAATATCTGAAGCTTTATCTCCAACATTTCCACCAGAGGCATTGTGATGAGTAACATATCCCACAGAATTAAAGGTAGTATCTAACGTACCATTACTATTGTACCTCCAAACGGCCATATCTGAAAAACCATCCGTACCTCCACTCTGACCAACAACAACTATTTTATCACCATCTAAAACCACTCTCCAACCTCTATCACAATCGTCACCTTCTGCAGCACTGTTATGAATAGAACACCCGTAATTACCTCCAAACCCAACACCATTGTTACAGCTACCGTCCCCAAATGTATCATCCAAAGTACCATTGGGATTATATCTCCAAATAACCATATCACTTTCCTCAGTCTCACTATTCATTGAATATCCAACAATAATTAGCTTGCCATCGGGCTGTTGCACTATACCAAGTCCCTTATCCTGACTATCATCAAAACCAGTAGCGTTTGAGAATACAACACATCCATATGCACCCGCCGTTCCCACTCCATTGTAGCAGGTCCCATCTCCGAAATTTTCATCTAAGGATCCGTCATTTTTTATTTTCCAAATAACCATATCTGGATAGTCATTAGATGCGGCATCATGTCCTACAACGTAGTAATTATTATCTGAATCAACAACTATTCCCATACCACGACTTCCTGCTGTCCCTCCAGCATTATTAGCAAAAGTTACAAACCCCACCCCTCCAAAAGAACTATCAAGTGAACCATCAGTATTATATCTCCATATAGTTGTGTTACAGTTACCTGATTCGTTTGTAACAATACCAGAAACAACCAGCTTACCATTTAAATCAATTTTGATATCTAATCCTTCAACATTGCTTCCATCAGTAGTGAAAGTAATAAAACCATTAGGAGAATTAAAATTGCTATCAACTTCACCACTAGAATTAAATTTCCATATTGACATTGCACTATACTTAATTCCACCCACTACATAAACATTAC
>ENA-UOWE01002877-UOWE01002877.1-activated-sludge-metagenome-genome-assembly--contig:-NODE-2877-length-18330-cov-6.976471_pt1 | contig 18330 bp, 17 predicted proteins | sample MGYA00249841_ERZ761562 | MGnify/ENA primary metagenome ERZ761562 (study PRJEB28883, sample SAMN05720200) | activated sludge metagenome | isolation source: Anaerobic digester | place: Japan... | reverse complement strand
AATATTGTACTTTTCCGTCGTATAGGGCGGCTGCATCGTTAGAAGTAACCCACTGAACAAATTCAAGTGCTTTTGGACCTTTAACCCAAAATTCGCCCATATGTGATACATCAAAAACACCTACTTTAGTTCGAACTGTAACATGCTCTTCAATATCGCCTGTATATTTGAGGGGCATATAAAAACCGGCAAAAGGCACCATTTTGGCACCTAATTTTTCATGAATGGCTGATAAAGCTGTACGTTTCATATTATAATATTAAAATCGTTTAAAAAAATTAGTTTTAGCAAAAGTAATGAGAATGCTTTTAATATTCAAATGAAATTTATCAGCTATATGAATATAATTAATCTATATCTCGGCTATAAGCGTTTTGTTCCCCTTAACTTTCTGATTCAATGTAACTTTAATAGTTGCTGTGAGAGGCAAAAAGATATCAACACGAGAGCCAAATTTAATAAAACCTAGCTGTTGCCCTTGTACACACTCCATTTCGGGAAGAGCATACGTTACGATTCTTCGAGCTAATTTACCGGCAATTTGACGAATAAGTATTTCTTCATCGTTAAATGTCTTAACAACTGTTGTAAAACGTTCGTTTTCTTCCGATGCTTTTGGTTTCCATGCCACTACATAGGTGCCGGGATGATATTGCGAATACGAAACGGTACCATTAACCGGAATCCAATTTATATGAACATTTAGTGGTGACATGAAAATGGATATTTGTATTCGCTCATCATTAAAATATTCTTTTTCGAACGTTTTTTCAATTACCACTACTTTGCCATCGGCAGGAGCCAGTATTTGTCCGTGTTCGCAAAAAATTGCTCTATTGGGCACCCTAAAAAAATAGATGATGATAGCCCATAGAATTAAAGACGCAATTCCAATAACCAAATTTATCCAAAACCATTGTGGAGCAAAATACCTCAGCAAAAAATTGACTAATAACAAAAAAAGTCCTGAGAAACCGATAATCTTAAGTCCTTCGCGATGTATTTTTAACCAAAATATTTTTTTTGCGTTCTCGTCCATGAAAATATTTTTACAAACTTACAGAATTACATTGATAATTGCAAATAAACAAAAGCTACGGGTGCTGATAGCAAAACACTATCAAAACGATCCAGCACTCCGCCATGTCCGGGAATAAGATAACCCGAATCTTTAATATCGAGTGTGCGTTTAAACAACGACTCCACCAAATCGCCCATAGTACTAGAAAAAACGATAAGAGCCGCTAAGGTCATCCAATTATACCACGCTAAAATGTGAAACACATTGGGAAAAAAGAACGATAAAGCAATGGTAACAAGTCCTCCACCAATTGCTCCCTCCCATGATTTTTTGGGTGAAATTCGTTCAAAGAGCCTGTGCTTGCCAAACGAAACTCCAAATAGATAAGCAAACGAATCGTACATCCAAATAATGGTGAAAAAACCTAATATGATAAAAGGCGAATAAATTATTTTTCTTTCCGGATTAAAAAACAACACATCGCTTACAAAACCTTCATAATTTTGAATATCGATATTATTAATGTTTAACAAATCTTGGCGCTCAATAAAAACCAAGTTATTTAAAAGAGCAATGGGAACTACAATATAAATAATAGCCAATAAACTAAAAGCAATATTGTGTATTGGTTTTTTATGGTAACGATACAATTCGCCAACAAATAAAAAGAAAATAAGCGGAATTAAAATAATAAAAAGCCAATTTCTATCTAAAACTTTAAGACTAATAAAAAATTGAAGAGTAAAAATGGTTAATCCAATACATAATACATATAAAAAAGGAATGTTAATTCTTAGCTTTTTGCCCATTAAATAAAATTCGTATAAAGCAATGGTTATTATTATGGACATCAATAAATAAAAGGTAATGCTACCAACATATAGCATTCCTATCATTATCAATAAAAAAACGATTCCGCTTAAGGAGCGTTGTAATAAATTATTCCAAGCTAACATCTATTCCTTTTAAAACAGTTTTTGCTTCGCTAATTTTTTCAACCGGCACATACACTTCATAATCACCAATTAAGAATGAACTATCTTTTTTATTAATAACTGTAAACTGAATTTTAGCTTCAGATAATTCATTTTTTATTTTTTCTAACTTTATTTCATCATTACATTGAAGTAATAAAGCCCAATTTTCGTTAGTTTTGTTCATCTTTATGGTTATTTAAGTTTTGTTCATTCAATTCTATTGCACTTTTTTCAGGTACATTTTTTTCAATTATATTTTCAGGATTTGAAGTAAAAGGTCTTTTGCCAAAAATTGCTTCTACGTCTTCGGTAAAAATAACCTCCTTTTCAAGCAATAAATTTGCTAATTTTTCAAGTCCTTCTTTATGTTCTGTGAGAAGTTGCTTAGCTCTTTCATACTGCTGATGTATCGTCTTTTTTACCTCTTGATCTATAATTTCGGCGGTTTTTTCGCTATAGGGTTTAGAGAACATAAATTCCGATTGACCTGTACTGTCGAAAAAACTTACGTTTCCAATCGCATCGCTCATGCCAAAATAAGCAACCATAGCATACACCTGTTTCGACACACGCTCCAAATCGTTCAATGCACCGGTTGATACTTTGCCAAATGTAATTTCCTCTGATGCTCTACCTCCAAGGGTTGCACATATTTCGTCAAAAAGCTGTTCTTTATTGGACAATTGACGTTCCTCCGGTAAGTACCAAGCTGCACCAAGGCTTTTGCCACGAGGAATGATGGTAACTTTAACCAAAGGATTGGCATATTTGCAAAACCAACTCACTGTAGCGTGCCCTGCTTCGTGAAATGCAATTACTTTTTTCTCGTCTATGGTAATAACTTTATTTTTGCGTTCCAAACCTCCAACTATTCGATCTATTGCATCCAAAAAGTCTTGTTTTTCGACCAACTTTTTCTCTTTACGGGCTGCAATTAACGCTGCTTCATTACATATATTTGCAATATCGGCACCGCTAAATCCGGGTGTTTGTCGGGCTAAGAACGAAATATCTAATTTTGGATCATATTTTAACGGTTTTAGATGTACTTTAAAAATTTCTTCTCTTTCTTTCAGTTCGGGCAATTCAACATGAATTTGTCTATCAAATCGACCTGCACGAACCAATGCTTTATCGAGCATATCGGCTCGGTTAGTTGCAGCTAAAATAATTACACCCGAATTGCTGTCAAAGCCATCCATTTCTGTAAGCAACTGATTGAGTGTATTTTCGCGCTCATCATTGGAACCGAAATTCGGATTTTTTCCACGAGCTCTCCCAACTGCATCAATTTCATCAATAAAAACAATACAGGGGGCTTTTTCTTTTGCCTGTCGGAATAAATCTCTTACTCTCGAAGCACCAACTCCCACAAACATTTCGACAAAATCGGAACCGCTAATAGAGAAAAACGGCACATTTGCTTCGCCTGCCACCGCTTTTGCAAGTAACGTTTTACCGGTGCCCGGAGGTCCTATAAGCAATGCACCTTTTGGAATTTTTCCACCTAATTCGGTATATTTTTTTGGATTTTTTAGAAATTCAACGATTTCCTGCAATTCTATTTTGGCTTCATCTAAACCTGCTACATCATTAAAATTGGTTTTTACCATCGATTCTTTGTCAAAAACCTTCGCTTTTGATTTTCCGATGTTAAAAATTTGACTTCCTCCACCTGCACCACCTCCGGCCATTTTCCGGAAAATAAAGATCCAAACTACAATTAGTAATAGTGGGAAAATAAGCCATGATAACAAGTCCCCCCATACATCTTTTCGAGTTTCTGTTTTTATAATTACACGCTGATTAGGAGGAATATCGGTTTGAATTTTATCGAGATTTTCCTGAAAAGCATCTATAGAAAGAATCGTTAAATAATATTGTGGAATTCCATATTTCAATCCTTTTTCTTTGAGCTTTATATATTTTTCGCTATTAATAGATTGAGCTCTTAAGTAAATTTCTGCTGTTTCTTTATTTACAATTACAATTTTTTCGACATCGTTTGCCGAAACCATTTCTTTGAGTTTATAAAAATCGATTTCTTCGGGTTTTCCACCAAAATCATAAAATTGCAGGATAATGAAACCCGCCAGTATCAACATGTAAATCCAATAAATATTGAATTTAAATTTGGGGAATTTATTTAATTTTTTGTCTTCCATTTTACACTACATTTTTAGGCTTTACTATAGCTGCATCTGCCCAAAGCTTTTCTAATTCGTAATATTCTCTCGCTTGTGTTTGCATTACATGTACAACAATGTTTACGTAATCAAGTATTACCCAATATGAATTTTGCTTTCCTTCAACTGAAAAAGGAGCATCGTTTAGTTCTTTTTTCGTCTTAACCTGAATATTTTCAACAATGCTTTCAATTTGTATTGTTGTATCGGCATGGCAGATTACAAAATAGTCACAAACTCGGGTTTCAAAGGGGGTTAAATCTAAAGCGACAATGTTTTGTGCTTTTTTTTCATCAGCTGCTTCAATTATAATGTTTAAAAGTTCTTGAGCAGTTTTTTTATCTTTACAAATTCTTTTAGCCATAGCAAATTTTAGAACCGCAAAGTTAATAATTTTTTCCGAAAGATTTTTATTAAAAAATTGATTAATACCTATACATTATATTGAAATTATACTCTACCTTTACATCACTTTTTAAACATCCATTCATTAATTTAATAAACTGATAAACAAACATATATAATCATGAGTAAAGTAAAAAATACCCTTGAACTTGAAAGTGCAGTAGTTAAATTTGTTGGTGATTCCGGTGACGGGATGCAACTTATCGGAACGTTATTTGCCGATACTACTGCTTACGATGGAAATGACCTAACCACATTTCCGGATTACCCTGCAGAAATACGTCCTCCACAAAATACGATTGCCGGAGTTTCGGGTTTTCAAGTACATTTTGGAAGCAAAAAAATATTAACTTTCGGCGAAAAGCTCGATTTATTGGTTGCATTAAATCCGGCCTCACTAAAATCGAACCTTAAATGGACTAAAAAAGACACCATTATTTTAGTTGATTCAGATGCTTTTGACGAAGGAGCACTTGAAAAATCGGGATATTCCTCTAATCCCCTAACTGATGGAAGTCTAAAAGACAGAAAACTTATAGCCGTTCCGGTAACAACTCTTATAAAAGAAAAAACCGCATCTTTAGGAGTTGACAATAAAACAGCGTTGCGTAGCAGAAATATGCTGATGCTTGGCTTAACTCTTAGAATTTTCAGTAAAAAAACGGACTATTGCGAACGCTATATTGACAAAAAATTTGGAAACAAAGGGAATGTTGCCGAATTAAACAAAATGGTTGTAAAGCTGGGTTATGAATACTTAGACCACGTAAATGGAGAACAATATTCGCTTTATGTAGCTCCTGCTAAGCTCGAAAAAGGTAAATATAGAAATATCCATGGAAATACAGCAACAGCATGGGGACTTATGGCAGCTGCCGAACGCGCTAATATGCAATTATACTTAGGCTCTTATCCTATTACACCTGCAACTGAAATATTGATGGAACTTGCTAAACACAAATCATTAGGAGTAAAAGTGGTTCAAGCCGAAGACGAAATTGCAGGCATTACATCCGCTATTGGAGCAAGCTTTGCCGGAGCTATGGCAGCAACTACAACATCCGGTCCAGGCTTGTCGTTGAAAAGCGAGGCATTGGGACTTGCCGTAATTACTGAACTCCCCTTAGTCGTAGTAAATGTTCAACGTGGTGGTCCATCAACCGGACTTCCTACCAAATCGGAACAAGCAGACTTAGTTCAAGCATTATACGGTAGAAATGGTGAAGCACCTATGTTAGTAATGGCAGCCGACTCACCTGCCGATTGCTTTTATTCGGCCTTTATGGCAGCTAAACTTAGCGTAGAACATATGACCCCTTGCATACTTTTAACAGATGGTTCGTTAGGAAATGGCTCAGAACTTTTCAAAATTCCTGAAATGAACTCCCTGCCAACTATTAAGCCGCCTTATGCACAACCCAATACAAAATACCAACCCTACGAACGAAACCCTGAAACCTTAGCTCGTTATTGGGCTGTACCCGGAACTGAAGGCTTACGCCATAGAATTGGCGGACTTGAAAAAGAAAATGTAACAGGAATTGTAAGTACTGATCCCGACAACCACGAACTTATGGTTAAATTACGTGCTGAGAAAGTTCAACGTATTGCTAATTATATACCCGAACAAGAAGTTTTCGGTGAAGCAGAAGGCGATTTATTAGTCGTTAGCTGGGGTGGCACAAAGGGCGTTGTTCGCTCTTCGGTAATCGAAATGCAAAAAGAAGGTAAAAAAGTAAGCCATGCTCATTTTCGTTATATCATGCCTTTACCTAAAAATACAGAACATATATTCTCTAAATTCAAAAAAATAATTGTTTGCGAATTAAACAGTGGTCAATTTGTTGGTTATTTAAGAGCAACCTTACCTCAGTTTAACTATTATCAAGCAAACAAAGTACAATCATTACCTTTCTTTATTGACGAATTAAAAGAAAAATATTTTAAATTATTGGAGGACTAAACTATGTCACCTATCATAAATAGTATCGAACGTTCAAATGTTGAACTTACAAAAGAAGATTTCGTAAGCGGTTTACCGGTAAAATGGTGTCCGGGTTGTGGTGCTCACGCAATATTAGCAGCTGTAGAAAATGTTTTTCCGAAAATTGGATACAAAAAAGAAAACTTCACTATTGTATCGGGTATTGGCTGCTCATCACGTTTCCCGTATTATGTAAACACCTATGGTTTTCATGGTATTCACGGGCGTGCACATGCTATTGCTACCGGCGTAAAAGTTGCCAATCCCAAGCTTAGTGTTTGGATAGCTACCGGCGATGGCGATTCCATGGCTATTGGCGGAAATCACTTTATACACCTCATTCGCAGAAATGTAGATGTTAATGTAATATTGTTCAACAATATGATTTATGGTTTAACCAAAGGTCAATATTCACCAACAACACCCATGGGTTCCGTAACGAAAACATCTCCCTACGGAACCATTGAACATCCCTTTAATACCGGCGAATTGGTTATGGGTGCTCAAGGAACATTTTTTGCTCGCGTTCCGGACAACAACGTAAAACTTATGACCGAAGTGATGTTTGAAGCCGCTAAACACGATGGCACATCGATTGTTGAAGTATTTCAAAATTGCGTTATCTTCAACGATAAAGTTCATGCTCAGATCACTTCTAAAGAATATAAAGACGAAAACCAGGTTATTCTTAAAAATGGTGAACCCATTATTTTTGGAGCAAATAAAGATAAAGGCATTCGTCTTAAAGGGACACGCTTAGAAGTTGTTAAAATTGGCGAAAACGGTATAACTGAAGACGATTTATTGGTTCACGACCAGTATCAACAAGATCCGGGTATTCATTTAATGCTTGCAAAAATGGCTCCGCCACATTTTCCCGTAGCAATGGGTGTTATTCGTTCGGCCATGTATCCAACATACGATGACCTTGTTGAAATGCAAATTGATGAAGCAAAAAAAACAAGCAAAATTCAATCTATGAACGATTTATTAAATAGTGGCGACACTTTTGAAATAAAATAATCGTATTCAAACTTAACATTATAATATTAAGAGGCTGTCATTTTAGGCAGCCTCTTTTTTTATTATTGAATGGTATCACTCTTCTACTTCACTCAGAGCAATTTGTATTGTATTTTGTAATGTTCGAAGTATTTTTAACAGCTTTATAATTTTTTTACTCTTTTTATTTAGAATCGATAAAAATAATTTGTAGCTTTACAAAAATTTTATCATTATGTCAACCGAAGATGTATTAAGCACAGTAAAAGACTTGTTTACCAATTACTTAGAACGAAAAGGGCATCGAAAAACTCCTGAGCGTTATTCAATATTAGAAGAAATTTATCTTCAGCCATCACATTTTGATATAGAAAGCCTGTATATATTTATGAAAAACAAAGGTTATTCTATCAGTAGAGCTACCTTATATAATACGATTGAATTGCTGCTTGACAGCAACTTAGTTATTCGTCATCAATTCGGAAAAAATCTCTCTCAATTTGAAAAGGCTTTTGGAGCCAAACAACACGACCACTTAATTTGCATACGTTGTGGAAAAATAGTTGAATTTTGTAATCCACGATTACACGAAATTATTCATTCTTCGGCTGAATTTAATAAATTCAAACCATCCTTTCATTCGTTGTACATATACGGGCTTTGCGATAAATGCTCAAAAACAAGCATTTAGAAGTCATTCCCCTTCGTCAATATCTGGGATATAATTCGTTGATGTTACTTTGAATTCTGTACGTCTGTTTAATTGATTCGCAATATCTTTTTGTTCTTGTGAAGCTAAGCCATTGATATATTGTTCGGTCAATACGGTACCTTCGGGCAATCCGGTAACCTGTGCTATATGAGGAGTAATCGTCTTCGGAACATTTTTACCATAACCTTTTGCCGTTAATCGATCTTTGGGGATTCCTTTCTCTATCAAATAATCAATTACTGACTGAGCACGACGTTGAGAAAGTATTATGTTGCTAAGCGAATCGCCAACCATATCGGTATGAGAAGCCAGCTCTATGGTAATATTTGGATTAGCATGTAAAATATCTATAAGTTTATTTAGCTCTTTTTTCGATTCGGGTCTAAGTTCCCATTTTCCGAAATCGTAGTATATGTTTTCGACCTCAACCGGATTAGAAATATTTGCAAGGCGAATTACATCGGTAAACGTTTTACTATCTGCCAATTCGGCTGTTGTTATTTTACCTTTTTGATTTAAATAACCTTCTTTTTTTGCCAAATAAATATAATCGGTATGCGGATTTAGTTTGTATTTAAAGCTTCCATCATCGAGTGTAGTAATATCTAAATCGGTTCCGTCGCTTCCAACAATTCTTACTTTTGCACCTTTTAAGGGTTTATCGGTGGTTGCATCGCGAACAATTCCTTGCAGTACAAATTCCATCGGAGGCAGGTAAAACGAATAAATATCATCTTTTCCTCTACCGCCTTTTCGAGTGGAGCTAAACAATCCTTCTTCAGCATTTTTCTTAAAAATGATGGCAAAATCATCGGCCGATGAATTGATGGGGAAACGCATATTTTCTACCACCCACTCTCCATCTTCATTTTTAGTTGCTTTAAAGATATCCAAGCCTCCCATTCCCGGATGTCCGTTGGATGCAAAATATAAAATTCCGTTATCTCTGATGTATGGATAAAGTTCTTCGCCGGAAGTATTTATATTCATTCCCAAATTTACAGGGTTAGAAAATGGTTTCGACTTAGAGGTCCGCGTAGCCATGTAGATATCATTGCCTCCAAAACCTCCGGGCATATTTGAAACAAAATACATGGTAAGTCCATCAGCTGAAATACTTGGATGTCCAAAATTTACACTGTCGCTACCCAACGGTACCACCTCACAAGTTGTCCAGTCGTCTCCGGCTGGACGCGTTGCTTTATAAATTTTACAACCCAATTTTATCCCACGTACTATATGGCAACGTGTAAAATATAATTCATTGAAATTATTGGTAAACGCAGGTGTTCCATCGTCATTGGCAGAATTAACCGTATCGCTTATGGAAACCGGTTTTTCCCATTGGTTTTTCTTATTAAATGTTGATTCAAAAATATCGGTAAATATGGTACCGGTTACGGGGTTTATTTTTTCGCCATGCGAACCAACCCTACTACTGGTAAAATAAACATTTGTGTAATCTTCGTTTGCAAAAGCAGCAGCAAAATCACCTTCTTTCGAATTAAGTTCCTTTTTATTTTCAATGACATAGCGCGTTGGATATTCCATCCATTCAGCAGCCATACTGCATGATTTATAACCCATTTGAGCGTATTGATCATCGGGTTTATACTTCAGATATTCTTTATATTGATTAGCAGCATCGGCATACTTTTCGTTAATTTTAAGCATATCGGCATAATACAAAATGGCGATGGGTTCATGATAGCCTTTCTGAATAGCTTTTAAATAAGATGCCTCAGCTTTAACAACATCGTTTATATAACGGTAACACTCAGCAATACGAAATTGTATGTAGGCTTTTTCATATTTGTTTTGACTTTCCTTTAAATTATCTTTATATAAATTCAGCGCTTTAAAGTATTCGTGAGTAGAAAACGCGATGTCTGCTTTTTTTGTTAATTTGCTGTAAAAATCTTCTTGCTGTGCACCGGCATGAAAGTATAAAAAACCTATCACAAGAATAAATACAAACTTCTTCATTTCAAAATTTAAAACGTTAAATGTGCTAAACGGAAAAAGGACAAAAATAGTATTTTAACAGGCAAGATAATTACGTTGTGGTTAATTTGATGAGCTACGAACAATAATTTTTTCTTCGTAGGTTTCATTATTTTTGAGAATTAAAGCACCATACCCTTTGAGTGTATCGTAATGATTCCAGCTTATTTGTTTTTTGTACCAAGCATAAACACTATAAATGCTTTCGTATTTAAACTCATGAGTAGTTTTACCGGAGCCATCTGTTATTTTAACATCATATAATTTTTTTTCGTCCGGGTCGAAATATCCTACCGAAGGGTAATTTGTGCTGTAAAGCGTAGGGTCTGAATAAACCTTAACCGTTGCCCCAACCATTGGATGACCTTGTTCGTCCACAACTAAAACCGTGGCTTTAGGAGGTTTTTCTTTTTTGCATTTAGATGCAGTTGTTGCTACAAATAAAGCAATTAAAGCCAAAAGAACGATACTTTTATTCATATTTTATCTCAATATTAGCGTTTTAGTAATTTCTTCGTCTTCTTTTAGAATAATCATTCCCGTTGCTTGTCGAGTAACCGGATTTCCAAATTCAGCTTTTACGTTAAAAATAGCTTCGTTTTTAAACTCAAAACGAGCCTGTCCACTGGCATCTGTTGTTTCTTTTAAGTTTAAAACTTTATCATTTGGATCTACATAACTGCCATTGGGTTGAGCATAAACTGTAACGTTAACGTTTGCCATTGGTTTATATGAAGTGTCGAGTGTAATAATAACAGCCTTTGGTGGGTTTGGTTTACGACAAGAAAACGATAATCCTCCCAACAAAAGAATGAATGATATAAAAATCAGATGTTTCATAAAAAACTGTACAATTATACAATATTTTTTATTGAAATGCAAATTTTTGATGAATGATTTACCAATTCAATACCCAACCCGAATATGAAGGATTTTTTGTTTTAAATTCGTCTAAAGCATGTTGAGCATCGGTACGATTTTCATAACTACCTAATGCAACCCTACGTTTACCATCACTGTTCAATACCAATCCATCTACATTTATAGCCTTTAGAGAGGCTAAAAAGTCGTTAACCTGCTTTTCATTTGCAAATGACCCAACGATAACAAAGTATTTGTGCTGAGGTGAAGAAATAATTTCTTTTTGATTTATGCTTTTATTTTCTTCGTTACCAACCGTTGTTTTTTCTTCCTTTTTTACCGACTCTTCGTTCTTTATCTGTTCCTTAGAATTCATTTGCAACGCCACCTTAAAATTTGTTAAGGTGTCAATGGAATTAGAAATATCCTGAGGATTGTCAATAAACTGATGTAGTTTTATTTTTTGAACAATAGAAGCTGATTGACTTTGATTTAAACGATAGTTGTTTATTTTGGATGGCAACAATGCTAACGTCAAAGCCAATGGCACTAAAACCAATGTTTTTACAACAGTACTAAAATGCTTTGATGCGGTTAATGTAGGATATGAAAAAACCACACCTCTATCGTTGCTATAATCATTCAATGTAAGATTTTGTAATCCGAAATATTCGGGGAAAACATTGGCTTGCCAAATCGACTCAAAACGGATTACATCTTTCTGTAAAACGAACAAACCCAACTGATCCAATTTTACATTACCCCACTGATACAATTGAGCATTCCAGCGTACTATATACGTTGAAATTTCATGTAATGCATCCAAATACGAGCATTTAAATTCTTTTGAAAGTTGAATAGCCAATACACCGTCGTTATTTTTTATGCGTGCATTGAATAAAAGTTGATAACCCGGAGCATAAAATATTTGTTTCTGAGCATCCCAACGAGCAGCAGTAGGTTGTAAAAAAAATGCTCCCCATTCAGGAATTATAACAAACCCATCGCGCTTAACTATTTCATGTATAGTGTGAATAAGATTTTTTTCCGAAATCAAGTTCATGACACAAAAATATAGGATTTATTTCCTATAACCGAAAAAGAAAGTCGAGAGTTATAAACAAGAAATGAACATTTTTTATCAACAATTGTTCATATTGACATCGGTGCTTGATACTAACTCGTATAAAAGCAATTGGATGGCCTCCTGTAAAGAAATGCCTTTTGTAATGGGCTTCCCTTTTCTGTAAAGAATAACTTTATTGTTACCGGCACCGACAAAACCATAATCTGCATCCTGCATCTCGCCGGGACCATTCACAACACAGCCCATGACGGCAATTTTAAAGCCTTTGAATTTCTGCGTTGCTGCTTTTACTTCCCTTGCTGCTTTTTCAATATCAAACTGAGTTCTGCTACACGATGGACAAGAAATATATTCGTTCCCGGTTCGTCGTACGCCGGTTACCTGTAACATGGCTTTTACCATTTGCTCTGCCAGCTCTGATTCGTTTTCAGGACATTCAAAAACAATCCCATCTATCAAACCTTCGGTAAACAAATTCCCACATATCAGGGAAAATCGAATCAGTTGACTCTGAACATCTGCTTTCACCTTAAAAACCAAACAAACAGGTTTTTCCGATTCAATATTTTCATATACCTTTCGTCTAATGTCAAACACATTATCAGATTCAGAAATATCAACCCTGCTTATTTCTTCTGTCTTTTGAAATGTTAGCTCCCATGCTTCCGGTACTTTTTCATTTCCCGATAAAATCAGATATGGAATTGGATTTTCACCGCCAATCAATGCATTCACTAGGTGTGTAGTACGTCTTTTATATACAAATGGCTGATGCTTCCATTCATTTTGCGAATAAGCACTAACTTTAAAATTATTTATCTGGTTAACAATCTCTTTTGCCACCGGAATTTCTTTTTCCGGAGCTTCTGTCAATGAGACTCTCACCGTATCGCCGATTCCATCGCAAAGTAAGCTTCCAATTCCAATGGCGGATTTAACTCTTCCTTCCAGATCCAATCCTGCTTCTGTTACACCAACATGAATCGGGTAATGCCAATCACGCTTTGCCATTTCCTCAACAAAAAGACGATTCGCATAGATTGTATTATGTATATCGCTGGCTTTTAGCGAAATAATAAGTTTCTGAAAATCTTCTGCCAAGCAAATTTCTATAAATTCAACCGCCGATTGTACCATGGCAAGCGGTGTATTTCCGTATTTATTTACCATACGCCATGATAGCGAAGCAAAATTGATCCCGATACGAATGGCCGTACCATGTTGTTTGCATAGTTGAAGTAACGGAGCTATTCTCTTACGAATATCCTGCAATTCCTGTTGTTCTTCTTCTTGTGAATATTTTTTTGCCTGTGCCGACTTGGAGCGATTAACATAATTTCCGGGATTGATACGAACTTTATCAACATAAGGAGCAATGGCTTGAGCCAAAGACGGGTTAAAATGAATATCAGCAATAACCGGAATAAGTATATTTTCAGACACTAATCGCTGCTTTATCTGCTTAAGTGCTTCCACATCTGCCTGACCTGGAACCGAAACCCTCACTAAATCTGCACCGGCTTTATAAATACGCAAAATCTGATTATACGTTGCTTCAATGTCAGCAGTGTTTGTATTGGTCATGGTTTGAACACGGATGGGATTTTGCCCGCCTATACCTATGTTTCCGACTTTTATTTCGTTTGTAGGATAACGTTTATAATCAATAAAAGAAATAAATCGAGTATTCATATCAGCTATTTATAAAAGCCTTGATGAGTGATAGAACTTCATCTTTTTGCTCCATCATACTCATATGACCGGAGCTTGACATCAAATATTTCTTTACATTCGGATTTGTCAGGTTAAACTTTTCAGCCATTTCATAATTAAAAAGCTGGTCGTATTTGCCATAAATCCATAGAACCGGAAAATTAACCGAGTTTATCAGCTGTGTTTTATCTTTTCTGTTTGCCATTGCCCGTAAGCAAGCTATCATTCCTTCTTCGCTCATCGATTCGGCAAGTTTTCGACTTAACGAAAAATATTTTTCATCGTTAAATGATGGTGCATAAAGCTTGGGAATAAATGTTTGTAAAAGCAATGATTTTTTCCCTGCTTTTACAATTTCTACCTCTTGCATTCTTGCTTTTTTCTTTTCGTCATTATCGGCAAAGGGATGAGAATGCAATAAAACTAAACCTTTAAAAATTTCAGGATGCATATCGGCCAGAGCCAACGCAACATAACCTCCCATAGAATGAGCAACGAAAAAGGCGTTCTGAATTTTCATTTCTGTCAATGTATTATAAACAGACAAAGCCATGCTTTCAATACTTTGCTCAGGCTGAACGGGACTCAAACCACATCCCGGTAAATCAATGCATGTTACCTGATTTTTAATGAAAGATGCTGAAAAATCTTTCCATAGCTCTTTGTTTTCGAGATAACCGTGTAAAAAAACCAACGGCACACCACTGCCATTAATTGAATACGACAACAACATACTTTATTTTGCTTTACATGCACTTTTAACAGTTTCTTCTACTTCTTCCGGAGTTATAGGTATTCGATTATTTCCCATAATACGGCATCCGGTTTCGGTAATCAAAATATCATCTTCAAGCCTTATTCCGCCAAATCCTTTATATGTTTCAACTTTATCATAATCAATAAATTGCTCAAATTTGTGTTCAGCTTTCCACATATCAATTAAAGCCGGAATGAAATAAATACCGGGTTCAACAGTTAATACAAAACCGGGTTGAAGTTTCTTTGCCAAACGCAAATAGGCTAAACCAAACTGATCGCTGCGTTGTACAGTTTCATCATATCCAACATAATTTTCGCCAATATCTTCCATGTCGTGCACATCGAGTCCCATCATATGTCCCAAACCATGAGGATAGAATAAAGCATGAGCACCTTGAGCTACAGCGTTTTCAATATCTCCCTTCATCAAACCTAATGCTTTTAAACCTTCTGCTACTATTTTAGCTGAAGCTAAATGAACATCACGATAAAAAACTCCGGGCTTGCTCATTGCAATTGCAGTATTATTCGCTTTCAATACAATTTCATATATTTCACGCTGCTTTTGTGAAAAATCACCACCAACCGGTATGGTACGAGTGTTATCGGTTGCATAACCCATATTCGACTCAAAGCCTGCATCGCAAAGCAATAAATCGCCCTTCTTTAAAATATTGTTGTGATGGTGGTTGTGTAAAATTTCGCCGTGCTTAGACAATATAACGGGGAACGAAACTCTTGCACCGTATTGTAATGCAATGCCCTCAATGGCTCCTGCTATTTTCTGCTCGTGCATTCCTTCCTGAGCCATTTTCATAGCAGTTACATGCATTTCATAGCCAAATGCCATAATTTCGTCTAAATGTGCAATTTCGTCTGCATCTTTAACAGAGCGAAGAAGTGCTATTGCTTTTGACAATTCTACCGAAGAGTTTTCTTTTAACTTTGCCAACGGCATTTTTAACGATTCGGATATATATATCTTATTTGCATTGCGATATGGCGGAGTAAAGTGAATTTTACGTGATGAAAACGTTTCCAAATCCTTCGCTAATTCTGCAAAAGGTTTAACATGTTCTATACCCGACAACGCTGCCAAATCTTTTATCGAAGGCAAATGTCCCATCCAAATAACATCTTCAATATCAATATCATCGCCATATAACACCACATCATTTTTCTCGACGTCAATTAATGCAGCCAGATTTGGAATATCAAGGCCAATAAAATACAAAAACGAGCTATCTTGCCTAAACGAGTATGTATTTGCCGGATAATTTAAAGAAACTTCTTTATTGCCTAAAAGCAAAATAACACCTTGTTTTACTAACGACATCAGTTTTTGACGGCGTTCTACATATTTACTTTTTTCGAACATATTTTTGTGATTTAACGTTAAATTAACATAAAGTTTATACTTTTACAACATGTACAAATGTACTAAATTTATTTAAGATGAAGTTTCAAATTTATACTCCACAAAAAATTTCCCTTATCATTGCATTATTTGTAGTTGTAGTAATATCTTTATTTGAATTATTGATTAATGAACATTTTAAGGTTTTTTCGGAGTGGTACTTTATTCTTACCGAACTTGTATTGCTATTTGCAATTTCGTATTTTATCTCAATATATCTGATAAAAAAAATGCTTGTAAAAAGAATCATGCCTCTCTATTCCATTATTGATAAGCCGGACAGCGATGAATCATATATCAAATCATTGGACATTCTCAATAAAGCCAATGTAAAGGTTGCCAATTGGGCACTTCAAAAAAACAAAGAAATAGATAAGCTAAAAAGAAACGAAAAATTTCGTAGGGAATTCTTATCAAACGTATCGCACGAGTTAAAAACGCCCTTATTTTCTATTCAAGGCTATATCACTACTCTATTAGACGGCGGAATAGATGACCATACCGTAAACCGCAAATTTCTTGAAAAAGCAGATAAAAATATCAATCGCATGATTGCCATCATTCAAGATTTAGAAACGGTTTCGAACATTGAAAACGATGAGCTAAAGCTTGTTTACGAAGACTTTGATATGGTCGTTTTAATAAAAGAAATGTTTGAAATGCTGGAAAACAAAGCAAGCAAACGAAACATAAAATTTTACTTAATAAATCAAACAAAATCATTTATTGTACGAGCCGATAGACAACGAATAGCCGATGTTTTGTATAACCTTTTGCTTAACTCTATTAACTACGGTAAAGACAACGGCAAAACAAGTGTTTTTATTCACGATTTAGATCAAAAAATATTAATCGAAGTTTCTGACAACGGAATTGGCATTGAAGAAAAATATTTGTCGCGCATTTTTGAACGCTTCTTTAGAGTAGATAAAAGCAGAAGTCGCGATATTGGCGGAACAGGACTTGGCTTAGCCATTGTAAAACACATTCTCGAAGCACATCAGCAGCAAATATATGCCAAAAGCACTTTCGGCGTAGGAACATCGTTTAGTTTCACTTTAAATAAAGCCATATAACCATGAACGAAAAAATCAAAATTTTAGTAGTAGATGACGAACCGGATATAGTAGAAATGCTCTCTTACAACCTTATTCGCGAAGGATACGAAGTATTTACTGCATACAATGGCGAAGAAGCAATTATTAAAGCTCACGAACATAAACCAAAACTCATTTTACTGGACATTATGATGCCTAAACTGGATGGGATGCAGGTATGCGAGCAGTTACGCTCAAAACCCGAATTTGCAATCAACAAATGCATCATTGTTTTTCTTACAGCCCGTAGCGAAGATTATTCCCAAATTGCCGGATTAGAAGCCGGTGCCGACGATTATATTACTAAACCCATAAAGCCCAAAGTATTGTTAGCGCGTATTCAAAGTTTACTTCGCCGCTTCTCAACCGAACCATCGGATGAAACGCAAAAATTAATTTTCGACGATCTCGTTATAGATATTGACAAACGACTTGTTTTTACAGAAGGGAAAGAAATAAAATTACCAAGAAAAGAATTTGATTTGCTGGTATTATTAGCTTCAAAACCCGGTCAGGTGATTTCAAGAGAAAGTATCTACACAAAAGTTTGGGGCAACGATGTTGTTGTTGGCGACAGAACCATTGATGTTCATATCAGAAAGCTACGCGAGAAAGTTGGTGAAAAATATATAGACACTATAAAAGGTGTGGGTTATAAGTTTTTAGACTAAGCTATAATTTTTTCAAATCATAAATCAAACTTTACTTTTTCAACTGCAAAGGCATTCTTTTTCTGAATTCTGACTTCTCCCGAAGCCACGGGAATTCGTTATTCTATTGTTCATACTTCAAAGAGAATGGAGTTTTGAGAGCATCCTTCGACGGGCTCAGGATGACAAAGAGAAGTGTTTTTAATTTCTTACTTCTGAATTCTGGCTTCCCTATTCCTTCACCCATTTCCCTTGCGAAACGATATTATTTCCCTGCCGCAAGCGATAAAAATACAAGCCGCTTTTTAGCTCATTTGTGTTCAAATTAAGGCGGTCAGAATCAAATTGTTCTTCTTTGCAAAGCACACCAACGGAGTTATACAGCTCAAAAGTGGTAGTTTTAATGTTTTCCGGAATTAAAACATTAAGTTCGCTTGAGCCGGGGTTGGGATAAA
>ENA-UOWE01002876-UOWE01002876.1-activated-sludge-metagenome-genome-assembly--contig:-NODE-2876-length-18343-cov-4.322561_pt1 | contig 18343 bp, 16 predicted proteins | sample MGYA00249841_ERZ761562 | MGnify/ENA primary metagenome ERZ761562 (study PRJEB28883, sample SAMN05720200) | activated sludge metagenome | isolation source: Anaerobic digester | place: Japan... | reverse complement strand
TCGCCCGAAGACACAAACCTTTCCGGCATGGGATTATCGAATATTCAATCGCGAATTGCGTCTATACATGGCACTGTATCTATTGAAAGTTCTGTAGGAAAAGGTGTTCAAGTATTTATAAAAATTTATCATTCCTAATCATGGATTCTATACGTGTACACATAGTCGATGACCACACACTCTTTCGCGAAGGATTGAAATTTTTATTGTCAACCACCAATTATATTCCCCATATCGATGAATCCGAAAATGGATTGGAATCGATACAAAATATAGCAAACATATCTCCTGATATTGTATTAATGGATATAGAAATGCCAATAATGGATGGTATAACAGCAACACGACAACTTATGCAAACATATCCTGACCTAAAAATTATTGCTCTTTCGATGTACGGATACGAACACTACTATAGCCAGATGATAGATGCCGGAGCACGCGGGTTTCTTTTGAAACATTCCGATTTTGGCGAAGTGCAAAAGGCTATATGCGAAGTGTACAAAGGAAACACATACTTTTCGCCCGAAATTTTAGATGCAATTATTAAAAATTTGTATAAAAAAAAGGACAACAAACCCATACAAACCGAACTTACCGAACGCGAAATTGAGATACTGTATAATATCTGCAAAGGATTTTCGAATGCCGAAATAGCTGATAATCTATGCATAAGCAAACGTACAGTAGATAAGCATCGCGAAAATTTACTCCTCAAAACCGAATCAAAAAATACCGCAGGATTAGTTATTTATGCGATTAAAAATGGGTTGTTTGAGGTGTAATTACCCCACCAACTCATCAAACACCTTCTGCATACCACTACTTGCTTGTTCGGCAATCACGGTAATTTGCTTGGTAGATTCTATTGCCGGATTGGGGTCGATAAAAAATATAGGAGTAGATGCCGGTGCATAATGCAACAATCCCGCTGCGGGATATACTTGCATAGATGTTCCAATAATTATAAGTACATCGGCGCGCGATGTAATCTCTGCCGCATCTTGTATGAGTGGCACAGCTTCGCCAAACCAAACGATATGTGGACGCAATTGATAACCTTGTTTGCACACATTGCCCATATGTATTGGAGCATATCCTATATCTTGCACATCAAAATCATTGGCAGTACTGCGAACTTTTGTCAACTCGCCATGCAAATGCAGCACTGAGGAACTCCCCGCTCGTTCGTGCAAATTGTCAACATTTTGGGTAATAATAGATACTTTGGCATGTTGTTCTAATTGTGCCAACAACAAGTGAGCTTTGTTTGGTTGTGCATGCTCCAAATCTGCCCGTCGTTTATTATAAAAGTCCAACACCAACGCCGGATTTTTGAACCATCCATCTATACTTGCCACATCCATAATATCATATTCTTCCCACATGCCACCGGCATCGCGAAATGTTTTGATTCCCGACTCGGCACTGATTCCTGCTCCTGTGAGTACTACTATGTGTTTCATGTTTTATGTCTTAAAAGTCTGAATGTCTTAGTGTCTGAATGTCTTAGTGTCTGAATGTCTATATTTCCCTATACCGTAAACCCTATACCGTAAACCTATCCCCCTTTATTTATATCTCTATAATATCACCCCTTGGGGGTTAAAATAATTGTTAATTGATAATGATTAATTCATAATTAAATTACCTATACACCCATATACCCTTAAACCTCTAAACCTTATACCCTATACCGTAACCCCAACTTTATTAAAATTGCCACAAAGTCACTATGACACAAAAAAGTGGATTATTTTCAATAAGCCTTCGGGATTATATCACTGAATTTTCAATTAAAAATTAAGAATTAAAAATTAACATATTATTCCTTCATTTTCCCATAATCCGATGGTTTTATACCATATTTTTCGAAAAAACATGAACTAAAGTAGCCCGGGTCAGAGAAGCCTACTTCGTAAGCAATTTCCGAAATTCGGTATCTACCGGTTTTTAGCATTTCTACTGCTTGTTGCAGGCGGAGACTTTTAATATAGTCGTTTGGCGATTGTCCCAATACCGATATAGTTTTACGATACAATTGCGAACGACTCAAACCTACTCTATCGGCAAGCATATCTACTTTAAAGTCTACATTGCTTATATTTTCAATAATTACATCGGTTATTTCTTTTATAATTTTATCGTCAAAACTATCGGGCAAATTGAATTTATCGGTAGTATTGAGCGATTGTTTTACATGTTCTATGAGTTTCTCGCGATTACGTAACAGCATATATACTTTTTGCTTCAACACATTAGCATTGAATGGTTTTTCTATAAAATCGTCGGCTCCCATTTGTAAGCCTTCTATTTGTTCGTGTGGCTGCGATTGGGCACTGATAAGTATAATAGGTATATGATTGGTCAAACTATTACTTCGTAACTGGCGGCACAATTGCTTACCATCCATTTCGGGCATATTTATATCGGTCAATATAATTTCGGGTAATGAAAGTAATGCTTTATCTAATCCCTCTTTTCCATCTTTTGCAGTAAGCACCGTAAACGAATCAGAGAATAATTCACGAAGATATGATGTAATTTCAACATTATCATCAATTACCAACATTTTACGTTGCGAATCTTCTTCGTCAAAATCGGCATTAGAATCATATATTACCTCTTTTTTCTTTTCAATAGGTTTTTCGAGCATACTTCCTTTGGGAACTTGTACAACAAAGGTAGAACCTTTATCGACCTCGCTATATATGTGGAGCGTTCCATTGTTGCGTTTTATAAATGTTTTACACAACTGCAAACCAAATCCGCTTTTATAATCTTCGGAAATCATATAGGTATCAGACAAAATTCTATCTATTTGTTCTTGATTCATTCCTATACCTGTATCTTTAACAGTAATTTCTATTGCCGTTTTTTGTTGACTTACCAGAATAGATACCTTTCCGTTTCGAGGTGTAAATTTAATACTATTAATTACCAAATTACGAATTATTGCACTCATCATACGAGGATCGACAAATGCTGCATTAGTAATTTTGAACGAAGCTTCTATCAGTATATTTTTCTGCGCAGCAGTATCTTGTATAAGCGAAAGCGTATCTTTTATAAGAATTTCTATGTTAATATCCATAGGATTATACTTCACCGCATCGTCTTTACTCACGCTCCATTCAAGCACCTCTATCATTTGATTATGAATTGTTTGAGCAGAATTTACTATAGATTGTATACTTGGCAACAATTCAGAATTTTTCTTAGCTGTGATTTTATCTTGCATTAATTTAGCAAAACCTATAAGCGTAGACAGCGGATTTTTAAAATCGTGAGCAATTACGGTAAGTAATTTATTTTTAGTATTTAACGCCTCTTGCAATTGTGAATTTTTAATCTCTATTACTAATTGTTGTTCGCGTAAATTCTCGTAGTGTTGTTCAATCGTATTTTTTTGTTCAAGCAAGGTAGTATTTGCCAATTGTAATTCTTTTGTTTTTTCATCAACTTTTTGCTCCAATTGTTTATTGGTTTCTTTTATACTTTTTTCTCGTAAGTAAATAAATACAAATACCCCAAACACAAGCAAAGCTATAACCAATAACTTAAACCACAGAGTTTTCCACCATGGGGGCAAAATTACAATAGTTAACGAATGAGGAGTATCTATCCACTCGCCTTCGCTATTGGTAGTAGAAACCAAAAACGTATAAGTACCCGGAGGAATATTTGTATACGTAGCACGACGTTCTTTACCGGCATATATCCAATCTTTATCGAATCCCAACATTTTGTATTTACAGAGAGATTTTTCGTTGTCAATAAAATTGAGTACCCCAAATTCTATGGTAATAAACGATTGATTATGATTTAACCGAACTTCTTTGAGAAGAGTTACATCTTTTGTTATAGGACTATTTTCGATACCGGGTGTTTGTTCCACATTATTGATATACAATTTGGTAATATACAACGAAGGTGTAATATTGTAGGTATAGGAACTGTCCTCGTGCAACACTACAAACCCCTTTAAACTACCAAAATACAAATGTCCATCAGCAGTTCTAAATGCAGATTTTCTATAATATTGAATACGAGGCATACCCCATACATTGGATATATTTCGTATAGTTTTGTCTTTAGGATTGTACCTATACAATGCATCGGGAGTAGTTACCCAAATAGTTCCATATGCATCTTCGAGCAATGATTTGGCATCGGAAAAATTACAATGAGGGAATGTAATATTTTTTAAACAATTATCTTTACGATCGAACCATTTAAACCCACTATAGCCTGCTGTATATATTGTACCCGATTTAGTTTGAATAATATCGTTACAAAAAAATCCGTCGGTACATTCCGATGTAGAATCACTTTCGTAGAACATGTGTACCGTATTGTTAGAAACACGCCCCAACACAATACCATCGATAAACCAAACGGAATTATCAACTTTATCGAAAACTATTTTAGAAGTAAACATAGACTGATTCCATTGAGGAAATAGTTGTGATAGTTTATCTTCGGGAATAAACGAAAATGTATTACAATCGAACACTACAATACCATCGCCATAGGTATTACACCATAATAAATTAGTTTTTTTATCGAAATACATTCCATAAATATTTAAAGCCACCGTATTGGTTTTCTTTGCTTTAAACGAATATTTATCAATTTTTTTAGTTTTGGTATTGTATATATTCAACGCACCATTCCACGAAGCTATAGCCAAAATACCCGGCTTTATTTCCTTAATATCAAGAATAGCATCTGACGAAAACCCGTCTTTAATTCCAAAATTTGTAAACGACTGTTTTTTAGGATTAAACAAAGAAAAACCTGCCCCGTCAGTCCCAATATACATAGAACCATCGGCATCTTCTTGGAAACAACTCACAATATTGCCCGGCACACTATTTTTGTATGGGCTGCGAGCATATGTAGATATAGACGAAGCTATAGGACTATATATACTTATACCCCCTCCATGTGAACACAACCACATATTGCCTGTTTTGTCGCGATAAATAGCACGAATACTATTACCGCATATACTTTGAGGAGCAGGCATATCTTCTTTGTAAAACTGCATAGTTTTCCACTGCGGATTATAAATAGCTACCCCCCCCATAAACGAACTTATCCAAATATTTCCGTTAATATCTTCATTAATAGCAGACAATGCCGTAAAAAATTTAGGATTTTGCTTATAGGCATCGGTTTCGAATTTTACAAATTCTTTGGAATGTGTATATTTTATAAATATTCCTTGTTGCGAAGTAAGCAACCAAATATTTTGTTTCGAATCCTGAAAAATTGCACGAACTTCGGGAAAAGCATAGGTTTTATTGGTATATGTTCTTGTAACCTCATCGCTTCCGTTAACCATTACATTCAATCCTCCGGTAAGAGTACCTATCCATAAATTATTGGCATTATCGTGCAATATTGAATATATGTAATTATCGGTAACTGTATTTTTATTGTTCTCGTCATACACATAATGTGTAAAAGTTTTGGTGGCAGCATCGAATTTATTGAGTCCGTTTCGAGTAGCAACCCACATATTGTTGTGTTTATCTATACTAAACCCCTCTATTAAATTAAAACTTAATGATTTTGAATCATTGGGAATATGTTCATACATTTCGAACGTATCATCTGTTAAATTGTACACATACACACCACCTAAGGTTCCAATCCATAGATTTTGCGACGAATCTTCTTTCAATGCATTAACATAGTGCTGTCCAACTTCAATTGACGAAGTTGATTTCATTTTTGGTAATTTAATACGAGTAAACGAATGCCCGTCGAATCTGTTTAATCCTCCACGAGTACCAATCCATATAAAACCTCGACTATCTTCGTATATACATTCAATATAATTATCGATAATACCATTGTCTTGATTGAAAGTTTTGAACGAAAAATTTTGTTGTGAATAAACTGCAAAACATGCAGTTATTGTAAATATTACAATGAGTGTATATTTTTTTATTATCTTTAAAATCATAGTATTATATAGAAACTTTAATCAAGTTGAAATTACAAGCAAGGTAGTACTTTTTTTTAAATTTTTAATTTTTTAATTTTTAATTTTTTGATATACTGTGATGGGAAAAGGTATAAGGTTTAGGGTTTACGGTATAGGGTATAGGGGTTAGTAAATACTTCTCATATCTAATATCTAATATCTAATATCTAATATCTAATAATTCATTATTTTCAATTTCAAAAAGTTCCATATATCGCAATCCATTGGCAACATATTGAGGATTATGAGTAAGCGGTTTATTGTTTTTGGGATATAATCGTCCGGTATTGTGAATATGAAAGGCATCTTTGAATTTACCGCTACGGAGAAGATTACCGTATGACTTTTCTATCCATTGTATTCCCCAATATACGGCATTTTCGCCTCGAAGATCTTCTATTTTAATATTCATTTCTATACACTTATACCCCATTATTTGAAATGGCCCCCACGATGTGGCTAAATTACGCAAAGCATTATCATCGGCATCTTTAAGTAATTGAGGAGTAACATGTTCATATTTTTTTCGTTTCCCTTGTTTAACCTCACGTAAGCGGGTATACACGTGCTTTTCGAAGCGTTTTGGAAAGTCTTTGCGTCCCGAACATTCTAACATAGCAAGTGCTTTTAAATAGTGTGCCGGCAAATGATTCGTACTGGCATATAAATCTATTTCTTTTCCGTAATGTATATCTACCTCGTTTTGGTTATACGATTCTATAATTTTAGGTGACTGGGTATATACGATATACATCACCGCAATAGCAAATACGGCAAGTATACTTATTGTATTTATTGAAAACCAACTCTTTCTATTTCTTTTTTTTGCTGCCATACTCTATGCTATATTTTCATATGAGCTCTTGGATGATACATCATAATAGTATCGTGCAAATGTTGTTTATCTAAATGCGTATATATTTCGGTAGTAGTAATAGATTCGTGTCCAAGCATATCTTGCACGGCTCGCAAATCGGCACCACCATCTACCAAATGAGTGGCAAAAGAATGGCGGAATGTATGAGGACTAATATTTTTAGTAATTCCTGCAACTTTTGCAATATCTTTAATTATTGTAAAAATCATTACTCGTGTAATTTTTTTCCCCCTTCTGTTCAAAAATACCACATCTTCGCTCCCCTTTTGAGGAGTCATATGATTTCGTGTAGATTCAAAATAGTATTGAATTTCTCGCATTGCCTTTACACTAATTGGAACCAAACGTTCTTTATTACCTTTTCCAACAACTTTAATAAACCCTTCGCTAAAAAATAAATTACTAATACGCAAATCAACAAGTTCGCTTACACGGAGTCCACAACTGTACAATGTTTCTATAATTGCTTTGTTTCGTTGCCCTTCGGCTTTACTAAAATCAATAGATGTAAGCATTGTATCTATTTCTTGAATTGATAAAAAATCGGGTAATTTTTTTCCAATTTTAGGTAAATCTATAAGCTCGGTAGGATCTATTTCTATTTTTTTTTCGAGCCACAAATACGCGTAAAATGACTTAATACCCGATAGCATGCGTGCTTGCGAACGAACTGCAATACCCATCATATTGAGCCAATAAATAAAATCGCGAAGTATATCTATGGTAACTTGTATTGGCGAAACCTGCAATTGATGTATAATGGTAAATTCGTGTAATTTGGAAATATCGCGAGTATACGCCTCTATACTATTGGGCGACAAAGATTTTTCTAATCGCAAATACAATTCAAATTGCTTTATAGTTTGTTCCCACATACTTTACATTTTTAAACCTATCACAATTATATCATCTATTTGCTTAGTGTTGCCTCGCCAAGTTTCTATTGTACGATCAAGAATTTCTTTTTGCGATTCCATAGATTCGTGTTGTATGCTACAAATGAGCTCTTTAAACTGTTTCGACATAAATTTTCGGTTTTGCGGACCACCAAATTGGTCAACATATCCATCGGAAAACATATATAAACTATCGCCACTTTGCAACGCGTGCGATGTTATAGAAAATTGCTCATGAGCTTTTTCCGAAAGTCCAACCGGCATTTTATCGGCTTTAATTTCGAGTAGTTCACCATTCCGCACAATATATAAAGGATTATAAGCCCCTGAATAATCTAATGTCATAGAATCTTTATGAATAACACACAACGCCATGTCCATGCCATCTTTATAGTCTTCGGTTCGTCCCGATTGATTTAAAGATTCTATAATTTTTTCGCGTAATTCATGCAAAATCATATCACTTTGCGTAATTTGTTTTTCGTGTACAATTTCGTGCAAAAATGTAATTCCCAAAAGACTCATAAATGCCCCGGGCACACCATGTCCGGTACAATCGGCAGCAGTAATTATAATTTTATTCTGAATTTGAGTCATCCAATAATAATCTCCACTTACAATATCGCGTGGTTTAAACAATATAAAATGCTCTGAAATAGTTTGCGATATAATTTCTTGCGGCGGCAGTATTGCATGTTGAATTCTACGGGCATACACTATACTATCGGTAATTTCTTTATTTTGCCATGCAATTTGTTCATTCTGTTTTTTTATCTCTTCGTTTTTCAAATGCAACAATAAATTAATCCGTTTGGTTTTGCGGTACAATCGAAATATAAAATACCCTAAAGTTCCAATAACAATTAAAATAATTGCAATTAAATAGATTATACTTTTTTGTGTTTCTATTTTATTGCTTTGCACATCCAAAGTCTTTTCTTGTGCATGAATTAAGGTTGCTTGTTCTCGTAAAATAGACTGTTGTTGTTTTATATTTTTGTTGAGCGAAGCCAATTGTAGTTCCTGAATTTCCAATTCACTGCTTCGCGTAGATATTTCAACCATTGTTTTTTGTAATTCAAGCTGTTTTGCATCCACCGCATTTGACAACAATAGCAACTCTTTTTTTTGTTGTTCAATAGACAGTTTCAAATTCTGAATAGTTTGTTCTTGCGAACTGATATGCTGTGTTTGTTTCTCAATAATTTGAGTTTTCTCAACATTTTCAACTTGTTCTTTTACAAGCAATGCTTCGGTTTTGGCATACAAAGCTTCCCAATCTTCTTTGGTTTTAACAGCATACTTTAGTAATAGAGGGTTCACTTTAAGATTGCTTTCTGCCAATTTTTGCTCGTTTATTTCATAATTTCGTTTACCATTTACAACAGTAAAATTTATCATAGATTTACTAAACGGAAAATTTTCGGTTAACAACAAGGTTTGGTTGTGTACCAACGCGGCATACACAGCATCGATGCGTATAGAAGAATTATACATTACAAACAATACCTGACAAGGCTTTACAGCAGCCAATGATTCATACAATTGAATTCTAATAGGCTTATTGTGAAGGGTTTTAATAGATTCGGCTTGTTGTTGTAACCGAAAATACAATAACGAATCAGATGCAACAAGACCTATAGTAAATGTTTGGAACGAAGCACTTTGCCATGTTACATTTTTAGAAAAACTGAGTATATACTCTGCACGTTTTTCGTTGGTAAACAATTGCGTTTCTTGAGCATACGTACATTCGACTAACAATTGGAGAAAAATGTATGCAACAATTAGTTTATATATTTGCAGAGTCTTCATTATTCAAATATACAAAAAAATAAGTATTTCGATATAGAACTATAGATTATAACAGGTATGAATTTGGTTACTATGTTCTCCATGTATATATTTCATACACAAATATAGTTGAAAATCAGATATTTACTAAATATTTTAATTGCTACTTTACTGATAATCAAATATTTATGCGAAATTTGAAGGTTTTTAGACAGTTTGAGGTTTTACGCTATGGCTTCGTGGCAGAATTCGGGCTTCCTATCCTGTCGGCTAATACCAGACTTGAAAGCGAGAAACTAACTCTAAGGCTTGTAAACACCCTGCCATGAGGCTTAGTGTGTGTTACCACATGTAAGTTCTATTTATATTTCAATCTGTATTTTTATTTTTCCGCCCAAACCTTTTTCCACTATATCATACAAAGTTTTAAGCGTCATATTACTTGCATCATTTTCAATTCGAGAAATAAACGTTCTTTTTTTAGAAATAATTTCTCCTAATTGATTTTGAGTTATCTTTTTTTTCTCTCTTGCTTCTCTTAGTTGCATACCAATTTTAAAAGATTTAAAATCTCTATCAAGTTCATCTCTTCTTACTGTTCCTTTTTGTCCGTATACTTCATTTTTTATATCAGACCAAGTATTTACATTTTTCATAATTTTTCTTTTTTATCAATAAAATATTGCTCCATCAATAGAATTGCCTTTTCAATTTCATTCTTTGGCGTTTTTTGTGTTTTCTTTTGAAATCCATTTAAAAGTATTACTAATTTTCCTTCATCAAAAAAACAAAAGACTCTCCAAATATCAGATCCTAAAGAAATTCTTGTTTCATACAATCCTTTTTCACCTTCAATATGTTTAATAAATTTTTCAGGTATACGTTGTTGATATTCAATTATCTCGATTATCTTATATATTTTATTTTGAACTTTTTCAGGCTGAGATAATAAAAATTCTTTAAAATAATCTTTATAAGCTACTACTGTTCTAATTCTTTCCATTTACTAAAATATTTTATACAAACGTAACTTAAAAGTTACTTAAATGCAAATTTTTTGTAGATTTTCTTATATGCGGTAATGTGGAATGTGTTGCCATTGAAAATGATTTGTCTTCCCCGCTAAACCAAGCATTGCTCCGGACACTTCTCTCAATGATGAACACTTTGCAAATGAGCAAAACAACATACTTATAAGATGGTCTTTTGTTGTGAACTTCTTTACATATCTATCAGAATTGCAAGTTTTTGCTGAGGATTTAATAAATTTTGTGTCAATTAAAGAAATGAGCTGTCCGAAAACAGAAGTACCAAAAAAATGTGTAGATTTGTCCATAGTAGAATAGATTTTAGCGAACCAAATCTACTAAAAAAAGAGAAAGGAAGAATAACATCTTCCTTCTCTTAAATTTTTATCGGACAACAATGAATTTTTTTAGTAAATAATTTGCATGTATTACAATTATATATTTATATTTGTCGAATAAATGAGTGATTATTCACTCAAATATACAATATGGCACGAATAATAGATGAAACAAAGCTCGAAAGAATAAAACTTGCAGCAATTGAATTGATAGTAAGTAATGGTTATGGAGGAGCTTCTATATCAAAAATAGCTAAAATGGCAGGAGTTGCCGAAGGATATTTATATCGACATTATCCGAGCAAACAAGAATTAGTAAAAGATTTGTTGCGTAGCAATTTGAATCAGATAGTTGAAACACTTGAACAATCTCAAAAAGAAAGTGAGGAACTAACAAAAATTTTTGAAATCGTAATTCGATTGTTTTTTAATTTTGCTAAGACAGAGCCGCATAGAATAAAATTTTTATTTGCCTTAATGAATGATTATAATTTTGTGATAGATGAAGAAATAAAATCTAAAATTATATATCAATGTATAGCCATAAAAAAAATAGGCTTGGCTCATAATCAATTAGATCCACAAATTAGTGAAGAAGATATTTACTTATTTGGGGTTTCATATCCAATAGTATTTATAAATCATAGAATTAAAAATTATTTTGATACTTCGGAATTAGATGAAGATGCAATACAAAAGGTATTGCGAATTGTAATAAAAGCTCTTTTTTAAAAAAGAATAATAAAAATGCAGGGTATGAAAAAGGTAAAATATGCATTAATAGTTGGAGGAATAGTTGGTTTTTCTATGCCTCTTTTTAGTCAAAATACTAATATTTTAACATTTGATGAAGCATATCAAATTTCGTTAAAAAATAACCATAGCTTAAAACAAGCTCAAGCGGTACTTGATGAAAAAACTCAACTTGAAAAAGCACAAAAAGGCTTGTATATGCCAAAAATAGGAGTTTCGGCAAATTATGTGGCAATGTCTGACAATATTACCATGGATTTAAATCCGGTAAAAGATGCTATAACACCGATTTATGGAGCCTTAGGAAATTTTGGAGATTTTTCGGGTGTGCCCACAGGCAATCCACTTATGCCTTATTTGAATGATGAAATGTCGACAGCAGCTATTCGTAAACAGTTGCTCGATGGTCAAGCTCAATTAGAAGCTGCCAATTGGGAACAAGTAATACAAGAAAAACAATTCGGAACAGTAGATGTAACATTTCAATGGGTTTTGTTTGCAGGTGGTAAAGTAAGAGCTGCCAATAAAGTTTCGCAGCTACAGCAAGATGAATCTGAGTTTTATGTAAAACAAAAAGAAGGGGAATTACTCTGTAATCTAGTTCAGCAATATTATGGATTGTGTTTGGCTCAAGAAGTTACAAAAGTGCGTAAAGATGTGTTAGATGCAATGATTCAACATGTATCAGATGCTCGAAAATTAGTAGAACAAGGGCAAATTTCAGATGCCGAATTGTTACATGTACAAATATATCAAGCTGAAGCTGAAAGAGAATTCTCTAAAGCGGTTTATACTGAAAATCTTATTAAATCTGCTCTTGCAAATCTTTTAGCCGATAAAAATTATACTACGGTATCTACTGTTAATTCGTTATTTGTATTGGATTCTATTCAACCTTTAGAATACTTTATTCAATTAGCTGACGAAAAAAATCCAATGTTAGCTCAAATAAAATTGAAATACGAACAAGCATATAAAGGATATTCAGTTGAACGTGCCAATTATTTACCATCACTTGCTGCAATGGGCACCTATAATGTTGCAAATGTAGATTTGTCGCCTTTAGTTCCCGATTGGATGGTAGGTGTAGGTTTGTCGTGGACAATTTTTGACGGATCAGCCCGTAGCCATAAAGTTCAATCTGCAAAATTAAAAACTGTTCAGGTTGATGAATATTATAATGATGCTTTAGCTAATATAAATTTGATGATTCAAAAAACATATAATGAATTAGCTATAAATAAAGATCAATTAAAAAGTTTAGTAGTATCTGAAAACTTTGCTAAAGAATATGTGAGAATTCAAGAAAAGGCTTTTGATGAAGGTATTATAAATTCAACAGACTTATTAGATGCGAGATTAAATTATGCAAAACAAACAATAGATGAATTACATGCTATGTATGAATATGATGTTAATTTAGCTATATTATTGCATTATACTGGAATTGCCAATCAATTTTTAAATTATAAACAAAATAAATAAAATGGTATGAAAAAGAATGGAATGCTATTTACGGGCTTGGGAATAGTAATACTTTTAGCAAGTATTATATATACAGTTATTGTTATTAATAAACCAAAAACTCCTGAAATTCAAGGAGAGGTTGAAGCAAAACAAATTAGAATTTCTTCTAAATTAATCGGAAGAATAGATACTTTATTAATTCATCGTGGTGATGTAATAACAAAAGGACAATTATTGTACACAATTAATAGTCCGGAAGTACAGGCAAAGTTTATGCAAGCAAAAGCTGCATTAACCGGAGCAAAAGCTCAAAGTCAAAAAGCTCAGGCAGGAGCTCAAATTGAAGATATACAAGCGGCATATAATACGTTTTTAAAAGCAGATGCAGCTTCTAATTTAGCCGAAAAAACATTTAAACGAGTTTCTAATTTATATCATGACGGTGTGGTACCAAAACAAAAATACGATGAAGCCGAAACACAATATACAATAGCAAAAGAAACAGCAAGTGCTGCAAAAGCACAATGGATAAAAGCTAAAAATGGAGCTCGAGTAGAAGATAAAAATGCAGCAGGAGCTTTAGTATCGAATGCCGAAGGAATTATTAGTGAAGTAGAAAGCTATATGGACGAAACAAAAATTTTCGCGCCGATTAATGGCGAAATTGCCAATATTTTAGCTGAACAAGGAGAATTAATTCCGGCAGGATATCCGGTAGTTACAATTGTAGATTTAACAGATACTTGGGTTGTATTTAATATTCGTGAAGATATATTAGGGAATTTTCCTAAAGGGAAAAAAATAATGGCAACTGTACCTGCATTGGATAACAAAAAAATTGAATTACAAATAAGTTATATTAATGTAATGGGCAATTTTGCAACATGGAATGCCACTAAAACATCGGGTGATTTTGATATGAAAACGTTTGAAGTTCATGCAGTACCTACAAAACAAATTATTGGTTTGCGTCCGGGAATGAGTGTGTTGGTTGACGAAAATTCCATTAAATAATTAATTGTATGGCGGCAGCTGATAATAAAAGTTTTCAAAGGATTTTTATGAGAGAGATTCGACATATCTTTCGTCATAAACCTACTTTATTTATAAGTATTGTAGGTCCTTTATTTTCTTTATTATTAGTATATTTTATTTTTATTGATGGCGTTCCTCGAAAGCTACCGGTTGCAGTAGTTGATGACGATTTTACTTCTTTTTCACGAACAACATGCAGAATGATTCAAGCAACACCTATTGCTGAAGTTCATCGTTCATATCAAAGTTTATTAGATGCCAAAAATGCGTTGGAAAAAGGAGATGTTGATGCAGTAGTGTATGTTCCGTCTGGAACGGAAAAAAATGTAATAACAGGTCATCAAGCTGATATAGCCCTATATATAAATAATACTAATTTACTTACATCCGGATTATTGACTTCGGGGTTAAAAAAAGCTTTGGCAACTATTTCGACGGGAGTAAAATTAAAATATCATGTAAGTAAAGGTAAAAATTGGCAACAAGCATATGATAATAGTATGCCTATATTATTACAATCAAAAATTTTATTTAATCCATATTTAAATTACTCTTATTTTTTAGTAGCAGCTCTTTTACCCATGTTACTTATGATTTTTACAATGCTTTCAACCGGATATGGAATAGGAAGAGAATTATATAATGGTTCGGGAAAGATGTATTTAGGTTTAGCGAATAATAATTTTGCTGCAGCAATTTTTGGTAAATTATTACCATATACACTTGCAAGTTTTTGCATGACAATGATAATGAATGTGTTTTTATTCGACATAATTGCAATGCCGATTCGCGGAAGTTTTCCAGTAATTATATTAAGTGAAATCTGTATGATTTTCAGTTATCAAGCAATTGTAATTTTTTTAATAGCTATTTTTAAAAATTTACGATTAGTATTATCAATTGCAAGTGCCTATATAATGATGGCATTAACATTTTCGGGACTTACATTTCCACTTTATGCAATGCCTACTGAAGCACATGTTTTTTCACAGTTTTTTCCATTTACACATTGGTTGCAAATCTTTATAGGACAAGCTATGCGTGGAGAACCATTATTTATAAGTTTTAAATCAATGTATTGGTTTGTATTATTTATAGTATTAGGAATTTTGAGTTTGCCTCGGTTACAATATATTTTACAAAATCCGAAATATTGGGGAAGAGAATAAATAAAATCAAATGAAAGAATCATTTTACATATATATCAAACGAATTCAAACAGGATTATCGCAAGTTGCATATAATTGTAATCAAGAACTAAAAGCAATTATACACGATTCGGGAGCCATATTAATTTTATTTCTTGCCTTAATTATTTATCCAATAATTTACTCAATAGCATATAAAAATGAGGTTTTAAAAGAATCTGAAATTGCTGTTATTGATTTAGATAAATCATCATTAAGCCGTACATATAGCAGAATGCTTGATGCAACGGAGCAAATTCATGTAACATATAAACTTGAATCATTGCTTGAAGCAGAAAGTTTATTTTATGAAGGAAAAATAAAAGGAATAATTCTAATTCCGAATGATTTTGAAAAACGTGTATTACAAAATAAACAATCACAAGTAATAGTGTATGCAGATGCAAGTTATGTATTAATTTACAAACAATTATATTCAGGAGCAGTAGCGGCAACATCAACTTTGAGTGCCGGAATAGAAGTAAAACAGTTAGTGGCGAATGGAAATACATTTACACAAGCAGTTGAAAAATTATCACCTTTAGATATTTCAACATATCAGTTATATAATCCTGCTGCAGGCTATGCTACATTTATAATTCCCGCTATAATTTTAATAGCAATGCAACAAACCTTATTAATTGGAATTGGATTGGTTGGAGGAACATTTAAAGAAAAAAACAAAAAAATTTCTCAGCGTGGAGGAGCATTTACAATAATTGCAGGTAAAACATTAACATATTTAATCATTTATGTAATTAATTCATTTACTGCATTTTTACTTATTTATTCGTGGTTTGATTATCCTGATAAAGGTGGATTTTTGCAAAGTTTCTTTGTATTAATTCCTTATTTTTTATCTACAATTTTTTTAGGTTTTATTGTTAGTGTATTGTTCAAGAAAAGGGTACATTCATTATTATTTCTTGTATTTCTTTCGCCAATTGTATTATTTGTAAGCGGTATTTCGTGGCCAATAGAAGCATTACCCAAAATTATTCACGTTTTGTCATATATTTTTCCATCTACATTAGCCGTTCCTGCTTTTTTAAAATTAAAAATTCAAGGATCTGATTTTTCATCATTTGAAACAGAATGGTATGGATTAATTTTACAAATGATTATTTACTTTTTAGGAGCAATAATTATATATGCATATAATCTTAAAAAGGTTAATAAAGTAATAGAAATACAAGAATAATTTTTCTTTATTATTGATATTCATAAATTATTTTTTAATTTTCATCGATAAAAAACTATATGTTCACCGATTTTTAGTAGTTTCGAAATCATATAGCACATTCATTTGTTCCATGTTTAATTTTAAAATTTATGAATATGAAAAATTGTAATGAAAATCAAGAAAATTTTAAACCTCATAATAATGGAAATAAATTCGCAATTATTTTAATAATAGTTGGTACAGTTGCATTATTATCGAAACTGAATGTATTTTCAGCTCCAATTGCTTCGGTAATTTTTTCGTGGCAGATGCTATTAATATGTATAGGTTTATATAAATTTATACAAAAGCGTATTTTTATGGCATTACTTACATTTTTTGTAGGTGCATTTTTTATTATTCCAAAGATTGCAGAAATTCTTCATAGTTTTATTACAGATTTGCCACAAAATTATGTAGGAACATTTTGTCCATTATTAGTTATTGCAGCGGGAATTACAATAATATTACATCGAGTATTTCCCGGAAAATACTATCACAATCATTTTCCGCATCATCCACATGGTCCAAAATCAGATACATGGAAAAATGATAATGGATTTATTTTCAAAAAAAGTGCATTTCAAAGTAGTGAACATATTATACTTGATCCTGAATTTAAAGGTGGTGAAGTTGAATGTACCTTTGGTGAGGTAACAATTGATTTGCGAAGAACTACATTACAAGAAGGAACAAGTGTGTTAGATATTAAAGTTGGTTTTGGAGCTATAACGCCTGCAAGCATGTAATGAAGCGGACTTCGTGAACTGTGTTCTGTCCGCCGAGCGAAAACCTCGCAAGCGAGAAATGCAGTTGCACCTACTCGTCGCCCCGCTTTTTTACATGCTTGTTGTTAGCAGCTGCAATTCTTATTTATTTAATATTTTAAGTTCATCAAAAATCTGATATACTATATCAATCCTTGCTTTTGCAAAGTCTTTATTGTTTAAATCAGCTGTTTGGATACAATTAGAGAAATAATAAACTTTATCATTTTTTTCAAAATAACCTACATACCAACCAATCTCTTTATTATCTTGGCTACCCCAACCACTTTTTGCTCTTACTGTATAACCCAAAGTATCTTTTGCAATCATAATGTTTTTCACAATGTCCAATGAACGTTGAGAAAAAGGAAGTTGGTTGTCGTGAAATTGTTTTAAAAAATCAATTTGTTGTTTAGGTGAAATACGAAGTCCGCCAGTTAGCCAAAACTTGTCAATGCCACCCGAAGTGTCAGTGTTTCCATAGTTTGTTTTGTCAAGCCAATATTTCATTTGTTGTCCACCAACTTGTCGTGCAAGCTCTTGATAATACCAAACGGTTGAGTTTTTAAATGCTGTTTTTAAGTCATGGTCATTATTCCATTTTGGGTATTTTCTCATAACACTATCCCATGGAATAATGAAGTTTTCGTTTTTAATTACTCCTGTCTCAAGGCCGATAAGTGAATTGCAAATTTTAAATGTAGAAGCAGGTGTAAATCTTTGATTGAATTGGTTTTGGTTGTATAAAATATATTTGTCGTCTTGTGGGTCATACAGCACGAAAGAGCCATCAACATCGAATTGGTCGTAATACTTTTTAAAGTCGTTACGAATCTCAGTTGTCTGTTTATGCTTCCAAGATGTCAGTCCGAAAACTGTCAAAGTCAAAAGTAATATTGTTTGTTTCATAGTCATCCTATTGTTGCTGCTAACGAAAAACAACTATGCGCCGTGCTGGCATTCAGTATCTTAATTGCACCA